>Ga0325410_1002611_pt1 | contig 20185 bp, 10 predicted proteins | sample PopdelMetagenome_16_FD_206182 | JGI IMG/M metagenome (GOLD analysis project Ga0325410, IMG submission 206182) | Populus deltoides microbial communities from Bellville, Georgia, United States - Xylem-PdIQD-R3 | ecosystem: Host-associated > Plants > Phyllosphere > Stem > Wood/Secondary xylem... | reverse complement strand
CTACTGCAAGGAAAACGGCGTCCGGAAACTCCTGTAAAAATTTGAGGTCGATCCAACGGTCGCATCAAAAGTTACAGCCCTTTGGAACCGGTACTCTCGTCTCTAGCGAAAAGACCTCCGCCTCACCAACTAACGATTTCACATCTACTGCATGGAAAACGGCATCCGGAAACTCCTGTAAAAATTTGAGGGCGATCCAACGATCGGATCAAAAGTTACGGCCTTTTCGAACCAGTACGCTGGTCTCGAGCGCATAGTCCTCCGCCTCACCGAATATCGATTCCACATCTACTGCAAGGAAAACGGCGTCCGGAAACTCCTGTAAAAATTTGAGGTCGATCCAACGGTCGAATCAAAAGTTACAGCCCTTTAGAACCGGTACTCTCGTCTCTAGCGAAAAGACCTCCGCCTCACCGACTAACGATTTCACATCTACTGCATGGAAAACAGCATCCGGAAACTCCTGTAAAAATTTGAGGGCGATCCAACGGTCGGATCAAAAGTTACGGCCCTTTGGAACCGGTACTCTCGTCATTAGCGACGAGACCTCCTCCTCACCGAGTAGTGATTCCACATCCACTCCAAGGAAAACAGGTTTCGAAAACTCCTGTAAAAATTTGAGGGCGATCCAACGGTCGGATCAAAAGTTACGGCCCTTTGGAACCGGTACTCTCGTCTCTAGCGAAGAGACCTCCGCCTCACCGAGTAGCGATTCCACATCTACTGCAAGGAAAACGGCGTCCGGAAACTCCTGTAAAAATTTGAGGGCGATCCAACGGTAGGATCCAATGTTACGGCCCTTTCGATCCAGTACGCTGGTCTAGAGCGCTGAGACCCCTGCCTCACCGACTAGCGATTCCGCATCTACTGCATGGAATACGACGTCCGGAAACTCCAGTAAAAATTTGAGGGCGATCCAACGGTCGGATCAAAAGTTACGGCCCTTTGGAACCGGTACTCTCGTCTCTAGCGAAGAGACCTCCGCTTCACCAAGTAGCGATTCCACATCAATTGCAAGGAAAACGGCATCCGGAAACTCCTGTAAAAATTTGATGGCGATCCAACGGTCGGATCAAAAGTTACGGCCCTTTCGAACCGGTACGCTGGTCGCGAGCGCACAGTCCTTCGCCTCACCGAGTAGCGATTCCACATCTACTCCAAGGAAAACGGCGTCCGGAAACTGCTGTAAAAATTTGAGGGGGATCCAACGGTCGAATCAAAAGTTACGGCCCTTTGGAACCGGTACTCTCGTCTCTAGCGAAGAGACCTCCGCCTCACAGAGTAGCGATTCCACATCTACTGCAAGGAAAACAGCGTCCGGAAACTGCTGTAAAAATTTGAGGGGGATCCAACGGTCGAATCAAAAGTTACGGCCCTTTGGAATCGGTACTCTCGTCTCTAGCGAAGATACTTCCGCCTCACCGAGTAGCGATTCCACATCTACTGCAAGGAAAACGGCGTCCGGAAACTCCTGTAAAAATTTGAGGGCGATCCAACGGTAGGATCCAATGTTACGGCCCTTTCGAACCGGTACGGTGGTCTAGAGCGCTGAGATCCCTGCCTCAGCGAGTAGCGATTCCACATCTACTGCAAGGAAAACGGCGTTCGGAAACTCTTTTAAAAATTTGAGGGGGATCCAACGGTTGGATCAAAAGTTACGGCCATTTGGAACCGGTACTCTCGTCTCTAGCGAAGAGACCTCCGCCTCACCGAGTAGCAATTTCACATCTACTGCAAGGAAAACGGCGTCCGGAAACTCCTGTAAAAATTTGAGGGCGATCCACCGGTCGGATCAAAAGTTAGGGCCCCTTCGAACCGGTACGCTGGTCTCGAGCGTAGAGACCTCCGCCCCATCGAGTAGTGATTCCACATCTACTCCAAGGTAAACGGCCTCCAGAATCTCCTATAAAAATTTGAGGGCGGTCCAACGGTCGGATCAAAAGTTACGGCCCTTTCGAACCGGTATGCTGGTTTAGAGCGCTGAGACCTCCGCCTCTCCGAGTTGCGATTCCACATCTACTGCAAGGAAAACGTTGTCCGAAACTCCAGTAAAAACTTGAGGGCAATCCAACGGTCGGATCAAAAGTTACGACCCCTTCGAACCGGTACTATCGTCTCGAGCGCAGAGACCTCCACCCCACCGAGTAGCGATTCCGCATCTACTCCAAGATAAACGGCCTCCAGAATCTCCTGTAAAAATTTGAGGGCGATCCAACGGTCGGATCTAAAGTTACGGCCCTTTTGAACCGGTACGCTGGTCTAGAACGCTGAGACCTCCGTCTCACCGAGTAGCGATTCCACATCTACTCTACGGAAAACAGGTTTCTGGAACTCCTGTAGAAATTTGAGGGCGATCCAACGGTCGGATCAAAAGTTACGACCCTTTTGAATCGGTACTCTCGTCTCTAGCGAAGAGACCTCCGCCTCACCGACAAGCGATTCCACATCTACTGCAAGGAAAACGGCGTCCGGAAGCTCCTGTAAAAATTTGAGGGCGATCCGACGGTCGGATCAAAAGTTACGGCCCCTTTGAACCGGTACGCTGGTCTCGAGCGCAGAGACATCCGCCCCACCGAGTAGCGATTTCACATCTGCTGCAAGGAAAACGGCGTCCGAAAACTCCTGTAAAAATTTGACGGCGATCCAACGATCGGATCAAAAGTTACAGCCCTTTCGAACAGGTACGCTGGTCTAGAACGCTGAGACCTCTGGCTCACCGAGTAGCGATTCCACATCTACTCTACGAAAAACAGGTTTCAGAAACTCCTGTAAAAATTTGAGGGCGATCCAACGGTCGGATCAAAAGTTACGGTCCTTTTGAACCGATAACTTGGTCTCGAGAGCAGAGACCTCCGCGTCAAAGAGTAGCGATTCTACATCTACTGCATGGAAAATGGCGTCCGGAAACTCGTGTAAAAATTTGAGGGCGATCCAACGGTCGGATCAAAAGTAACGGCCCTTTCGAACAGGTACGGTGGCCTCGAGCGCAGAGACATCCGCCTCACCGAGTAGCGATTCCACATATACTGCAAGGAAAACGGTGTCCGAAACTCCTGTAAAAATTTGAGGGCGATCCAACGGTCGGATCAAAAGTTATGGCCCTTTCGAACCGGTACGCTGGTCTCGAGCGCACAGTCCTCCGCCTCACCGACTAGCGATTCCACATCTACTACAAGGAAAACGGTGTCCGCAACTCCTGTAAAAATTTGAGGGCGATCCAACGGTCGGATCAAAAGTTGCGGCCCTTTCGAACAGGTATACTGGTCTAGAGCGCTGAGACCTCCGCGTCAAAGAGTAGCGATTACATATCTACTGCATGGAAAACGGCGTCCGGAAACTCCTGTAAAAATTTGAGAGCGATCCAACGGTCGGATCAAAAGTTACGGCCCTTTCGAACCGGTAACCTGTTCTCGAGAGCAGAGACCTCCGCCTCACCGAGTTGCGATTCCACATCTACTCTACGGAAAACAGGTTTCAGAAACTCCTGTAAAAATTTGAGGGCGATCCAACGGTCGGATCAAAAGTTATGGCCCTTTTGAACCGATACTCTGGTCTAGAGCGCTGAGACCTCCGCATCACCGAGTAGCCATTCCACATTTACTACAAGGAAAACGGCGTCCGGAAACTCCTGTAAAAATTTGAGGGCGATCCAACGGGCGGATCAAAAGTTATGGCCCTTTCGAACCGGTAACAGGGTCCAGAGAGCAGAGACCTCCGCCTCACAGAGTAGCGATTCCACATCTACTGCAAGGAAAACGGTGTCCGGAAACTCCTGTAAAAATTTAAGGGCGATCCAACGGTCGGATCAAAAGTTACGCCCCTTTCGAACCGGTACGCTGGTCTAGAGCGCTGAGACCTCCGCATCACCGAGTAGCCATTCCACATCTACTACAAGGAAAACGGCGTCCGGAAACTCCTGTAAAAATTTGAGGGCAATCCAACGGGCGGATCAAAAGTTACGGCCCTTTCGAACCGGTAGGCTTGTCTAGAGCGCTGAGCCCTCCGGCTCACCGAGTAGCGATTCCACATCTACTACAAGGAAAACGGCGTCCGAAACTCCTGTAAAAAATTGAGGGCGATCCAACTGTCGGATCAAAAGTTACGGCCCTTTCAAACCGCTACGCTGGTCTAGAGCGCTGACACCTCCGCCCCGCCGAGTAGCGATTCCACATCTACTCCAAGATAAACGGCCTCCAGAATCTCCTGTAAAAATTTGAGGGCTATCCACCGGTCGGATCAAAAGTTACGGCCCTTTCGAACCGGTACGCTGGTCTAGAGCGCTGAGACCTCCGCCTCACTGAGTAGCCATTCCACATCTACTCTACGGAAAACATGTTTCTGGAACTCCTGTAAAAATTTGAGGGCGATCCAACGGTCGGATCAAAAGTTAGGACCCTTTTGAACCAGTACTCTCGTCTCTAGCGAAGAGAGCTCTGCCTCACTGACTAGCGATTCCACATCTACTACAAGGAAAACGGCGTCCGGAAACTCCTGTAAAAATTTAAGGGCGATCCAACGGTCGGATCAAAAGTTACGGCCCTTTCGAACCGGTAGGCTGGTCTAGAGCGCTGAGCCCTCCGCCTCACCGAGTAGCGATTCCACATCTACTGCAAGGAAAACGTTGTCCGAAACTGCTGTAAAAATTTGAGGGCGATCCAACGGTCGGATCAAAAGTTACGGCCCTTTTGAACCGGTACTCTCGTCTCTAGCGAAGAGACCTCCGCCTCACCAAGTAGCGATTCCACATCTACTGCATGGAAAACGGCGTCTGGTAACTCCTGTAAAAATTTGAGGGCGATCCAACGGTCGGATCAAAAGTTACGGCCCTTTCGAACCGGTACGGTGGTCTCGAGCGCACAGTCCTCCTCCTCACCGAGTAGCGATTCCACATCTACTGCAAGGAAAACAGCGTCCGGAAACTCCTGTAAAATTTGAGGGCGATCCAACGGCCGGATCAAAAGTTACGGCCCTTTCGAAACGGTACGCTGGTCTAGAGCGCTGTGACCTCCGCCTCACCGAGTTGCGATTCTACATCTACTCTACGGAAAACAGGTTTCAGAAACTCCTGTAAACATTTGAGGGCGATCCAACGGTCGGATCAAAAGTTACGGCCCTTTCGAACCGGTACGGTGGTCTCGAGCGCAGAGACCTCCGCCCCGCCGAGTAGCGATTCCACATCTACTCCAAGGTAAACGGCCTCCGGAATCTCCTGTAAAAATTTGAGGGCGATCCACCGGTCGGATCAAAAGTTACGGCCCTTTCGAACCGGTACGCTGGTCTAGAGCGCTGAGACCTCCGCCTCACCGAGTAGCGATTCCACATCTACTCTACGGAAAACATGTTTCTGGAACTCCTCTAAAAATTTGAGGGCGATCCAACAGTTGGATCAAAAGTTACTGCCCTTTTGAACCGGTACTCTCGTCTTTAGCGAAGAGACCTCCTCCTCACCGAGTAGTGATTCCACATCCACTCCAAGGAAAACAGGTTTCGGAAACTCCTGTAAAAATTTGAGGGCGATCCAACGGTCGGATCAAAAGTTACGACCCTTTGGAACCGGTACTCTCGTCTCTAGCGTAGAGAGCTCCGCCTCACCGAGTAGCGATTCCACATCCACTGCAAGCAAAACGGCGACCGGAAACTCCTGTAAAAATTTAAGGGCGATCCAACGGTCGGATCAAAAGTTACGGCCCTTTCGAATCGGTACCCTGGTCTCGAGCGCACAGTCCTCCGCCTCACCGAGTAGCGATTCCACATCTACTGAAGGAAAACGGCGTCCACAAACTCCTGTAAAAATTTAAGGGCGATCCAACGGTCGGATCAAAAGTTACGGCCCTTTCAAACCGAAACGGTGGTCTCGAGCGCAGAGACCTCCGCCCCACCGAGTAGCGATTCCACATCTACTCCAAGGAAAACGGCCTCCGGAAACTCTTGTAAAAATTTGAGGGCGATCCAACGGTCGGATCAAAATTTACGGCCCCTTCGAACCGGTACGCTGGTCTCGAGCGCAGAGACCTCCGCCCCACCGAGTAGCGATTCCATATCTACTCCAAGGGAAACGGCCTCCGGAATATCCAGTAAAAATTTGAGAGCGATCCAACGGTCGGATCAAAAGTTACGGCCCTTTTAAACCGGTACTCTCGTCTCTAGCGAAGAGACCTCCGCCTCACCGAGTAGCGATTCCACATCCACTGCAAGGAAAACGTCGTCCGGAAATTCCTGTAAAAATTTGAGGGGATCTAACGGTCGGATCAAAAGTTACGGCCCTTTCGAATCGCTACGCTAGTCTCGAGGGCAGAGACCTCCGCCTCACCGAGTAGCGATTCCACTTCTGCTGCAAGGAAAACATCGTCCGGAAACTCTTGTAAAAATTTGAGGGCGATCCAACGGTCGGATCAAAAGTTAAGGCCCTTTTGGAACCGGTACTCTCGTCTCTAGCGAAGAGACCTCCGACTCACCAAGTAGCGATTCCACATCTACTGCAAGGAAAACATCGTCCGGAAACTCCTGTAAAAATTTGAGGGCGATCCAACGGTCGGATCAAAAGTTACGGCCCTTTCGAATCGCTACGCTAGTCTCGAGGGCAGAGACCTCCGCCTCACCGAGTAGCGATTCCACATCTACTCTACGGAAAACTGGTTTCTAGAACTCTTGTAAAAATTTGAGGGCGATCCAACAGTCGGATCAAAAGTTACGGCCCTTTTGGAACCGGTACTCTCGTCTCTAGCGCAGAGACCTCCGCCTCACCGAGCAGCGATTCCACATCTACTCTACGGAAAACAGGTTTCTGAAACTCCAGTAAAAATTTGAGGGCGATGCAACGGTCGGATCAAAAGTTATGGCCATTTCGAACCGTTACTCTCGTCTCTAGCGAAGAGACCTCCGCTCACCGAGTAGCGATTCCACATCTACTGCATGCAAAACGGCGTGCGGAAACTCCTGTAAAAATTTGAGGGCGATCCAACTGTCGGATCAAACGTTACGGCCCTTTCGAACCGGTACGCTGGTCTCGAGCGTAGAGACCTCCGCCTCACCGAGTAGCAATTCCATATCTACTGCAAGGATAACGGCGTCCGGAAACTCCTGTAAAAATTTGAGGGCGATCCAACGGTCGGATCAAAAGTTACGGCCCTTTCGAACCGGTACGCTGGTCTAGAGCGCTGAGACCTCCGGCTCACCGAGTAGAGATTCCACATCTGCTGCAAGGAAAACGTCGTCAGGAAACTCCTGTAAAAATTTGAGGGCGATCCAACGGTCGGATCAAAAGTTACGGCCCTTTCGAATCGCTACGCTAGTCTCGAGGGCAGAGACCTCCGCCTCACCGAGTAGCGATTCCACTTCTGCTGCAAGGAAAACGGCGACCGGAAAATACTGTAAAAATTTAAGGGCGATCCAACGGTCGGATCAAAAGTTACGGCCCTTTCAAACCGGTACGTTGTTCTCGAGCGCAGAGACCTCTGCCTCACCGAGTAGCGATTCGACATCTACTCCAAGGGAAACGGCTTCCGGAATCTCCTGTAAAAATTTGAGAGCGATCCAACGATCGGATCAAAAGTTAAGGCCCTTTCGAACCGGTACGCTGGTCTAGAGCGCTGAGACCTCCGCCTCACCGAGTAGCGATTCCACATCTACTCTACGGAAAACAGGTTTCTGGAACTCTTGTAAAAATTTGAGGGCGATCCAACAGTCGAATCAAAAGTTACGGCCCTTTTGGAACCGGTACTCTCGTCTCTAGCGAAGAGACCTCCGCCTCACCGAGCAGCGATTCCACATCTACTCTACGGAAAACAGGTTTCTGAAACTCCAGTAAAAATTTGAGGGCGATGCAACGGTCGGATCAAAAGTTATGGCCAATTCGAACCATTACTCTCGTCTCTGGCGAAGAGACCTCCGCCTCACCAAGTAGCGATTCCACATCTACTGCATGCAAAACGGCGTGCGAAAACTCCTGTAAAAATTTGAGGGCGATCCAACTGTCGGATCAAACGTTACGGCCCTTTCGAACCGGTACGCTGGTCTCGAGCGTAAAGACCTCCGCCTCACCGAGTAGCGATTCCACATCTACTGCAAGGATAACGGTGTCCGGAAACTCCTGTAAAAATTTGAGGGCGATCCAACGGTCGGATCAAAAGTTACGGCCCTTTCGAACCGGTACGCTGGTCTAGAGTGCTGAGACCTCCGCCTCACCGAGCAGCGATACCACATCTACTGCAAGGAAAATGGTGTCCGCAACTCCTGTAAATATTTGAGGGCGATCCAACGGTCGGATCAAAAGTTACGGCCCTTTCGAATCGCTACGCTAGTCTCGAGGGCAGAGACCTCCGCCTTACCGAGTAGCGATTCCACTTCTGCTGCAAGGAAAACGGCGACCGGAAAATACTGTAAAAATTTAAGGGCGATCCAACGGTCGAATCAAAAGTTACGGCCCTTTCGAACCGGTACGTTGGTCTCGACCGCAGAGACCTCCGCCTCACCGAGTAGCGATTCCACATCTGCTGCAAGGAAAACGTCGTCAGGAAACTCCTGTAAAAATTTGAGGGGATCTAACGGTCGGATCAAAAGTTACGGCCCTTTCGAATCGCTACGCTCGTCTCGAGGGCAGAGACCTCCGCCTCACCGAGTAGCGATTCCATTTCTACTGCAAGGAAAACGGCGACCGGAAAATCCTGTAAAAATTTGAGGGCGATCCAACGGTCGAATCAAAAGTTACGGCGCTTTCGAACCAGTACGTTGGTCTCGAGCGCAGAGACCTCCGCTTCACCAAGTAGCGATTCCACATCTACTCCAAGGGAAACGGCCTCCGGAATATCCAGTAAAAATTTGAGGGCGATCCAACGGTCGGATCAAAAGTTACGGCCCTTTTAAACTGGTACTCTCGTCTCTAGCGAAGAGACCTCCGCCTCACCGAGTAGCGATTCCACATCCACTGCAAGGAAATCGTCGTCCGGAAACTCCTGTAAAAATTTGAGGGGATCTAACGGTCGGATCAAAAGTTACGGCCCTTTCGAATCGCTACGCTAGTCTCGAGGGCAGAGACCTCCGCCTCACCGAGTAGCGATTCCACTTCTGCTGCACGGAAAACAGCGACCGGAAAACCTGTAAAAATTTGAGGGCGATCCAACGGTCGAATCAAAAGTTACGGCGCTTTCGAACCGGTACGTTGGTCTCGAGCGCAGAGACCTCCGCCTCACCGAGTAGCGATTCCACAACCACTGCAAGGAAAACGGCGTCCGGAAACTCCTGTAAAAATTTGAGGGGATCTAACGGTCGGATCAAAAGTTACGGCCCTTTCGAATCGTTACGCTAGTCTCGAGGGCAGACACCTCCGCCTCACCGAGTAGCGATTCCACATCTACTGCAAGGAAAACATCGTCCGGAAACTCCTGTAAAAATTTGAGGGCGATCCAACGGTCGGATCAAAAGTTACGTCCCTTTCGAGTTGGTACGCTGGTATAGAGCGCTGAGACCTCAGCCTCACCGTGTAGCGATTCCACATCTACTGCAAGGAAAACGTCGTCCGGAAACTCCTGTAAAAATTTGAGGGGATCTAACGGTCGGATCAAAAGTTACGGCCCTTTCGAATCGCTACGCTAGTCTCGAGGGCAGAGACCTCCGCCTCACCGAGTAGCGATTCTACTTCTGCTGCACGGAAAATGGCGACCGGAAAATCCTGTAAAAATTTGAGGGCGATCCAACGGTCGAATCAAAAGTTACGGCGCTTTCGAACCAGTACGTTGGTCTCGAGCGCAGAGACCTTCGCCTCTCCGAGTAGCGATTCCACATCTACTGCAAGGAAAACATCGTCCGGAAACTCCTGTAAAAATTTGAGGGCGATCCAACGGTCGGATCAAAAGTTACGGCCATTTTGGAACCGGTACTCTCGTCTCTAGCGAAGAGACCTCCGCCTCAACGAGTAGCGATTCCACATCCACTGCAAGGAAAACGTCGTCCGGAAACTCCTGTAAAAATTTGAGGGGATCTAACGGTCGGATCAAAAGTTACGGCCCTTTCGAATCGCTACGCTGGTCTCGAGGGTAGAGACCTCCGCCTCACCGAGTAGCGATTCCACTTTTGCTGCAAGGAAAACAGTGACCGGAAACTCCTGTAAAAATTTGAGGGCGATCCAACGGTCGGATCAAAAGTTACGGCCTTTTCGAACAGGTACGTTAGTCTCGAGTGCAGAGACCTCCGCCTCGCCGAGTAGCGATTCCACATCTACTCCTAGGGAAACGGCCTACGGAATCTCCTGTAAAAATTTGACGGCGATCCAACGGTCGGATCAAAAGTTACGGCCTTTTCGAACAGGTACGTTGGTCTCGAGTGCAGAGACCTCCGCCTCGCCGAGTAGCGATTCCACATCTACTCCTAGGGAAACGGCCTACGGAATCTCCTTTAAAAATTTGAGGGCGATCCAACGGTCGGATCAAAAGTTACGGACCTTTTGAACCGGTACTCTCGTCCCTAGCGAAGACACCTCCGCCTCATCGAGTAGCGATTCCACATCTACTTTATGGAAAACAGGTTTCTGAAACTCCTGTAAAAATTTGTGGGCGATCCAACGGTCGGATCAAATGTTACGGCCCTTTCGAACCGGTACGCTGGTCTAGAGCGCTGAGACCTCCGCCTCACCGAGTAGCGATTCCACATCTACTCTACGGAAAACAGGTTTCTGGAACTCTTGTAAAAATTTGAGGGCGATCCAACAGTCGGATCAAAAGTTACGGCCCTTTTGGAACCGGTACTCTAGTCTCTAGCGCAGAGACCTCCGCCTCACCGAGTAGCGATTCCACATCTACTTCAAGGAAAACGGCGTCCGGAAACTCGTGTAAAAATTAGAGGGCAATCCAACGGTCGGATCAAATGTGACGGGCCTTTCGAACCGGTACGGTGGTCTCAAGCGCAGAGACCTCCGCCTCACCGAGTAGCGATTCCACTTCTGCTGCAAGGAAAATGGCGACCGGAAACTCCTGTAAAAATTTGAAGGTGATCCAACGGTCGGATCATAAGTTATGGCCCTTTCAAACCAGTACGTTGTTCTCGAGCGCAGAGACCTCCGCCTCACCGAGTAGCGATTCTACATCTACTCCAAGGGAAACGGCCTCCGGAATCTCCTGTAAAAATTTGAGAGCGATCCAACGGTCGGATCAAAAGCTACAGCCCTTTTGAACCGGTACTCTCGTCTCTAGCGAAGAGACCTCCGCCTCACCGAGTAGCGATTCCACATAAACTCTACGGAAAACAGGTTTCTGCTACTCCTGTAAAAATTTGAGGGCGATGCAAAGGTCGGATCAAAAGTTACGGCCCTTTTGGAACCGGTACTCTCGTCTCTAGCGAAGAGACCTCCGCCTCACCGAGTAGCGATTCCACATCTGCTGCAAGGAAAATGTCGTCCGGAAACTCCTGTAAAAATTTGATGGGATCTAACGGTCGGATCAAAAGTTACGGCCCTTTCGAATCGCTACGCTCGTCTCGAGGGCAGAGACCTCCGCCTCACCGAGTAGCGATTCCATTTCTACTGCAAGGAAAACGTCGACCGGAAAATCCTGTAAAAATTTGAGGGCGATCCAACGATCGAATCAAAAGTTACGGCGCTTTCGAACCGGTACGTTAGTCTCGAGCGCAGAGACCTCCGCCTCACCGAGTAGCGATTCCACATCTACTCCAAGGCAAACGGCCTCCGGAATATCCAGTAAAAATTTGAGGGCGATCCAACGGTCGGATCAAAAGTTACGGCCCGTTTAAACCGGTACTCTCGTCTCAAGCGAAGAGACCTCCGCCTCACCGAGTAGCGATTCCACATCCACTGCAAGGAAAACGTCGTCCGGAAACTCCTGTAAAAATTTGAGGGGATCTAACGGTCGGATCAAAAGTTACGGCCCTTTCGAATCGCTACGCTAGTCTCGAGGGCAGAGACCTCCGCCTCACCGAGTAGCGATTCCACTTCTGCTGCACGGAAAACATCGTCCAGAAACTCCTGTAAAAATTTGAGGGCGATCCAACGGTCGGATCAAAAGTTACGGCCCTTTTGGAACTGGTACTCTCGTCTCTAGCGAAGAGACCTCCGCCTCACCGAGTAGCGATTCCACATCCACTACAAGGAAAACGGCGTCCGGAAACTCCTGTAAAAATTTGAGGGGATCTAACGGTCGGATCAAAAGTTACGGCTCTTTCGAAGCGCTACGCTAGTCTCGAGGGCAGAAACCTCCGCCTCACCGAGTAGCGATTCCACTTTTGCTGCAAGGAAAACAGTGACCGGAAACTCCTGTAAAAATTTGAGGGCGATCCAACGGTCGGATCAAAAGTTACGGCCTTTTCGAAGAGGTACGTTGGTCTCGAGTGCAGAGACCTCCGCCTCGCCGAGTAGCGATTCCACATCTACTCCTAGGGAAACGGCCTACGGAATCTCCTGTAAAAATTTGAGGGCGATCCAATGGTCGGATCAAAAGTTACGGCCCTTTTGAACCGGTACTCTCGTCCCTAGCGAAGACACCTCCGCCTCATCGAGTAGCGATTCCACATCTACTTTATGGAAAACAAGTTTCTGAAACTCCTGTAAAAATTTGTGGGCGATGCAACGGTCGGATCAAAAGTTACACCCCTGTTTAACCGGTACTCTCGTCTCTAGCGAAGAGACCTCCTCCTCACCGAGTAGCGATTCCACATCTACTACAAGGAAAACGTCGTCCGGAAACTCCTGTAAAAATTTGAGGGCGATACAACGGTCGGATCAAAAGTTACATCCCTTTCGAACCGGTACGGTGGTATAGAGCGCTGAGACCTCCGCCTCACCGAGTAGCGATTCCACATCTACTCTAAGGAAAACAGGTTTCTGGAACTCCTGTAAAAATTTGAGGGCGATCCAACGGTCAGATCAAATGTTACGAACCTTTGAAACCGGAACTCTCGTCTCTTCCGAAGAGACCTCCGCCTCACCGAGTAGCGATTCCACATATCTATACCATGGAAAACGGCGTTCGGAAACTCCTGTAAAAATTTGAGGGCGATCCAACTGTCGGATCAAAAGTTACAGCCCTTTTGGAACCGGTACTCTCGTCTCTAATGAGGAGACCTCTGCCTCACCGAGTAGCTATTCCACATCTACTGCAAGGAAAACGGCGTCCGGAAACTCGTGTAAAACTTTGAGGGCGATCCAACGGTCCGATCAAAAGTTACGGCCCTTTCGAACTGGTAACCTGGTCTCGAGAGGAGAGACGTCCGCCTCACCGACTAGCGATACCACATCTACTGCAAAGAAAATGGTGTCCGCAACTCCTGTAAAAATTTGAGGGCGATCCAACGGTCGGATCAAAAGTTATGGCCCTTTTGGAACCGGTACTCTCGTCTCTAGCGAAGAGACCTCCGCCTCACCAAGTAGCGATTCCACATCCCCTGCAAGGAAAACGGCGTCCGGAAACTCCTGTAAAAATTTGAGGGGATCTAACGGTCGGATCAAAAGTTACGGCCCTTTCGAATCGCTACGCTCGTCTCGAGGGCAGAGACCTCCGCCTCACCGAGTAGCGATTCCACTTCTGCTGCACGGAAAACGGCGACCAGAAAATCCTGTAAAAATTTGAGGGCGATCCAACGGTCGAATCAAAAGTTACGGCGCTTTCGAACTGGTACGTTGGTCTCGATCGCAGAGACCTCCGCCTCACCGAGTAGCGATTCCACATCTACTGCAAGGAAAACATCGTCCGAAAACTCCTGTAAAAATTTGAGGGTGATCCAACGGTCGGATCAAAAGTTACGTCCCTTTCGAGATGGTACGCTGGTATAGAGCGCTGAGACCTCAGCCTCACCGAGTAGCGATTCCACATCTACTCTACGGAAAACAGGTTTCTGGAACTCCTGTAAAAATTTGAGGGCGATCCAACGGTCGGATCAAAAGTTACAGCCCTTTTGAACCGGTACTCTCGTCTCTAGCGAAGAGACCTCCGCCTCACCGAGTAGCGATTCCACATAAACTCTACGGAAAACAGGTTTCTGCAACTCCTGTAAAAATTTGAGGGCGATGCAAGGGTCGGATCAAAAGTTACGGCCCTTTTGGAACCGGTACTCTCGTCTCTAGCGAAGAGACCTCCGCCTCACCGAGTAGCGATTCCACATCCACTGCAAGGAAAACGGCGTCCGGAAACTCCTGTAAAAATTTGAGGGGATCTAACGGTCGGATCAAAAGTTACGGCCCTTTCGAATCGCTACGCTAGTCTCGAGGGCAGAGACCTCCGCCTCACCGAGTAGCGATTCCACTTCTGCTGCACGGAAAACGGCGACCGAAAAATCCTGTAAAAATTTGAGGGCGATCCAACAGTCGAATCAAAAGTTACGGCGCTTTCAAACCGGTATGGTGGTCTCGAGCGCAGAGACCTCCGCCTCACCGAGTAGCGATTCCACATCTACTGCAAGGAAAACATCGTCCGGAAACTCCTGTAAAAATTTGAGGGCGATCCAACGGTCGGATCAAAAGTTACGTCCCTTTCGAGTTGGTACGCTGGTATAGAGCGCTGAGACCTCAGCCTCACCGAGTAGCGATTCCACATCTACTCTACGGAAAATAGGTTTCTGGAACTCCAGTAAAAATTTGAGGGCAATCCAACGGTCGGATCAAAAGTTACGGCCCTTTTGAACCGGTACTCTCGTCTCTAGCGTAGAGACCTCCGCCTCACCGAGTAGCGATTCCACATCTACTACAAGGAAAACGTCGTCCGGAAACTCCTGTAAAAATTTAAGGGCGATCCAACGGTCGGATCAAAAGTTACGGCCCTTTCTCAAATTTTTACTGGATATTCTGGAGGCCGTTTCCCTTGGAGTAGATGTTGAATCGCTACTCGATGAGGCAGATGTATCTGCGCTCGAGACCAACGTACCGGTTCGAATGCGCCGTAACTTTTGATCCGAGCGTTGGATCGCCCTCAAATTTTTACAAGTGTTTCCGGATGCCGTTTTCCTTGCAGTAGATATGGAATCGCTACTCGGTGAGGCGGAGGTCTCTGCGCTAGAGACGAGAGTACCGGTTCCAAAAGGGCCGTAACTTTTGATCCGACCGTTGGATCGCCCTCAAATTTTTACAGGAGTTGCGGACACCATTTTCCTTGCAGTAGATGTGGTATCGCTACTCGGTGAGGCGGAGGTCTCAGCGCTCTAGACCAGCGTACCGGTTCGAAAGGGCCGTAACTTTTGATCCGACCGTTGGATCGCCCTCAAATTTTTACAGGAGTTGCGGACACCGTTTTCCTTGCAGTAGATGTGGAATCGCTACTCGGTGAGGCGGAGGTCTCAGCGCTCTAGACCAGCGTACCGGTTCGAAAGGGCCGTAACTTTTGATCCGACCGTTGGATCGCCCTCAAATTTTTACAGGAGTTTCCGGATGCCGTTATCCTTGCAGTAGATGTGGAATCGCTAGTCGGTGAGGCGGAGGTCTCTCCGCTGGAGACCAGCGTACCGGTTCGAAAGGGCCGTAACGTTTGATCCGACAGTTGGATCGCCCTTAAGTTTTTACAGGAGTTTCCGCACGCCGTTTTCCATGCAGTAGATGTGGAATCGCTACTCGGTGAGGCGGAGGTCTCAGCGCTCTATACCAGCGTACCGGTTCGAAAGGGCCGTAACTTTTGATCCGACCGTTGGATCGCCCTTAAATTTTTACAGGAGTTTCCGGACGACGTTTTCCTTGTAGTAGATGTGGAATCGCTACTCGGTGAGGCGGAGGTCTCTGCGCTAGAGACGAGAGTACCGGTTCAAAAGGGCCGTAACTTTTGATCCGACCGTTGGATCGCCCTCAAATTTTTACTGGAGTTTCCGGACGATGTTTTCCTTGCAGTAGATATGGAATCGCTACTCGGTGAGGCGGAGGTCTCTGCGCTCGAGACCACCATACCGGTTTGAAAGCGCCGTAACTTTTGATTCGACTGTTGGATCGCCCTCAAATTTTTACAGGATTTTCCGGTCGCTGTTTTCCGTGCAGCAGAAGTGGAATCGCTACTCGGTGAGGCGGAGGTCTCTGCCCTCGAGACTAGCGTAGCGATTCGAAAGGGCCGTAACTTTTGATCCGACCGTTAGATCCCCTCAAATTTTTACAGGAGTTTCCGGACGCCGTTTTCCTTGCAGTGGATGTGGAATCGCTACTCGGTGAGGCGGAGGTCTCTTCGCTAGAGACGAGAGTACCGGTTCCAAAAGGGCCGTAACTTTTGATCCGACCCTTGCATCGCCCTCAAATTTTTACAGGAGTTGCAGAAACCTGTTTTCCGTAGAGTTTATGTGGAATCGCTACTCGGTGAGGCGGAGGTCTCTTCGCTAGAGACGAGAGTACCGGTTCAAAAGGGCTGTAACTTTTGATCCGACCGTTGGATCGCCCTCAAATTTTTACAGGAGTTCCAGAAACCTGTTTTCCGTAGAGTAGATGTGGAATCGCTACTCGGTGAGGCGGAGGTCTCAGCGCTCTACACCAAGGAAAACGGCATCCGGAAACACTTGTAAAAATTTAAGGGCGATCCAACGGTCGGATCAAACGTTACGGCCTTTTCGAACCGGTACTCTCGTCTCTAGCGAAGAGACCTCCGCCTCACCGAGTAGCGATTCCACATCTACTACAAGGAAAACGGCGTCCGGAAACTCCTGAAAAAATTTGAGGGCGATCCAACAGTCGGATCAAATGTTACGGCCCTTTCGAACCGGTACGCTGGTCTCGAGCGCAGAGACCTCCGCCTCACGGAGTAGCGATTCCACATCTACTCTACGGAAAACAGGTTTCAGAAACTCCTGTAGAAATTTGAGGGAGATCCAACGGTCGGATCAAAAGTTACGGCCCTTTCGAACCGGTACGCTTGTCTCGAGCGCAGAGACCTCCGCCACAACGAGTAGCGATTCCACTTCTGCTCCAAGGGAAACGGCGTCCGGAAACTCCTGAAAAAATTTGAGGGCGATCCAACAGTCGGATCAAATGTTACGGCCCTTTCGAACCGGTACGTTGGTCTCGAGCGCAGAGACCTCCGCCTCACCGAGTAGCGATTCCACATCTACTCTACGGAAAACAGGTTTCAGAAACTCCTGTAGAAATTTGAGGGAGATCCAACGGTCGGATCAAAAGTTACAGCCCTTTCGAACCTGTATGCTGGTCTAGAGCGCTGAGACCTCCGCCTCACCGAGTAGCGATTCCACATCTACTTTACGGAAAACAGGTTTCTGGAACTCTTGCAAAAATTTGAGGGCGATCCAACGGTCGGATCAAAAGTTACGGCCCTTCTGGAACCGGTACTCTCGTCTCTAGCCCAGAGACCTCCGCCTCACCGAGTAGCAATTCCACATCTGCTGCAAGGAAAACGTCGTCCGGAAACTCCTGTAAAAATTTGAGGGGATCTAACGGTCGGATCAAAAGTTACAGCCCTTTCGAATCGCTACGCTAGTCTAGAGGGCAGAGACCTCTGCCTCACCGAGTAGCGATTCCACTTCTGCTACAAGGAAAACGGCGACCGGAAAATCCTGTAAAAATTTGAGGGCGATCCAACGGTCGAATCAAAAGTTACGGCGCTTTCGAACCGGTACGGTGGTCTCGAGCGCAGAGACCTCCGCCTCACCGAGTAGCGATTCCACATCTACTCTACGAAAAACAGGTTTCTGGAACTCTTTTAAAAATTTGAGGGCGATCCAACGGTCGGATCAAAAGTTACGGCCCTTTTGGAACCAGTACTCTCGTCTCTAGCGCAGAGACCTCCGCCTCACCGAGTAGCGATTCCACATCTGCTGCAAGGAAAACGTCGTCCGGAAACTCCTGTAAAAATTTGAGGGGATCTAACGGTCGGATCAAAAGTTACGGCCCTTTCGAATCGCTACGCTAGTCTCGAGGGCAGAGACCTCCGCCTCACCGAGTAGCGATTCCACTTCTGCTACAAGGAAAACGGCGACCAGAAAATCCTGTAAAAATTTGAGGGCGATCCAACGGTCGGATCAAAAGTTACGGCCCTTTTGGAACCGGTATTCTCGTCTCTAGCGCAGAGCCTCCGCCTCACCGAGTAGCGATTCCACATCTGCTGCAAGGAAAACGTCGTCCGGAAACTCCTGTAAAAATTTGAGGGGATCTAACGGTCGGATCAAAAGTTACGGCCTTTTCGAATCGCTACGCTAGTCTCGAGGGCAGAGACCTCCGCCTCACCGAGTAGCGATTCCACTTTTGCTACAAGGAAAACGGCGACCGAAAAATCCTGTAAAAATTTGAGGGCGATCCAACGGTCGAATCAAATGTTACGGCCCTTTCGAACCGGTACACTGGTCTAGAGCGCTGAGACCTCCGCCTCACCGAGTAGCGATTCCACATCTACTCTACGGAAAACAGGTTTCTGAAACTCCTGTAAAAATTTGAGGGTGATGCAACGGTCGCATCAAAACTTACGGCCCTTTTTAACCGGTACTCTCATCTCTTTTGAAGAGACCTCCGCCTCACCGAGTAGCGATTCCACATCTACTACAAGTAAAACGTCGTCCAGAAACTCCTGTAAAAATTTGAGGGCGATCCAACAGTCGGATCAAAAGTTATGTCCCTTTCGAGTTGCTACGCTGGTATAGAGCGCTGAGACCTCAGCCTCACCGAGTAGCGATTCCACATAAACTCTACGGAAAACAGGTTTCTGCAACTCCTGTAAAAATTTGAGGGCGATGCAACGGTCGGATCAAAACTTACGGCCCTTTTTAACCGGTACTGTCGTCTCTAGCGAAGAGACCTCCGCCTCACCGAGTAGCGATTCCACATCAACTGCAAAAAAAACGACATCCAGAAACTCCTGTAAAAATTTAAGGGCGATCCAACGGTCGGATCAAATGTTACGGCCCTTTCGAACCGGTACGGTGGTCTCGTGCGCAAAGACCTCCGCCTCACCGAGTAGCGATTCCACATCTACTCTTCAGAAAACAGGTTTCAGAAACTCCTGTAGAAATTTGAGGGGATCCAACGGTCGGATCAAAAGTTACGGCCCTTTCGAATCGCTACGCTGGTCTCGAGGGCAGAGACCTGCGCCTCACCGAGTAGCGATTCCATTTTTGCTGCAAGGAAAACAGTGACCGGAAACTCCTGTAAAAATTTGAGGGCGATCCAACGGTCGGATCACAAGTTACAGCCTTTTCGAACCGGTACTCTCGTCCCTAGCGAAGACACCTCCGCCTCAGCGACTAGCGATTCCACATCTACTCTATGGAAAACAGGTTTCTGAAACTCCTGTAAAAATTTGAGGGCGATCCAACAGTTGTATCAAAAGTTACGCCCTTTCGAACCGGTACGCTGGTCTAGAGCGCTGAGACCTCTGCCTCACCGAGTAGCGATTCCACATCTACTCTATGGAAAACAGGTTTTAGAAACTCCTGTAGAAATTTGAGCGCGATCCAACAGTTGGATCAAAAGTTACGACCCTTTCGAATCGCTACGCTGGTCTCGAGTGCACAGACCTCCGCCTCACCGAGTAGCGATTCCACTTCTGGAACAGGTACTCTCGTCTCTAGCGAAGAGACCTCCGCCTCACCGAGTAGCGACTCCACAACTACTACAAGGAAAACGGCCTCCAGAAACTCCTCTAAAATTTTGAGGGCGATCCAACGGCCGGATCAACAGTGATGGCCCTCTCGAACCGGTACTCTGGTGTAGAGCGCTGAGACCTCCGCCTCACCGAGTAGCTATTCCACATCTACTCTACGGAAAACAGGTTTCTGGAACTCTTGTAATAATTTGAGGGCGATCCAACGGTCGGATCAAAAGTTATGGCCCTTTTGGAACCGGTACTCTCGTCTCTAGTGAAGAGACCTCCGCCTTACCGAGTAGCGATTCCACATCTACTGCAAGGAAAACGGCGTCCGGAAACTCCTGTAAAAATTTGATGGCGATCCAACGGTCGGATCAAACGTTACGACCCTTTCGAACCGGTATGGTGGTCTCGAGCGCTGAGACCTCCGCCTCACCGAGTAGCGATTCCATATCTACTGCAAGGAAAACGGCGTATTGAAACTCCTGTAAAAATTTGAGGGCGATCCAACGGTCGGATCAAAAGTTACGGCCCTTTTGGAACCGGTGCTCTCGTCTCTAGCGAAGAGACCTCCGCCTCACCGAGTAGCGATTCCACATCAACTCTACGGGAAACATGTTTCTGAAACTCCTGTAAAAATTTAAGGGCGATCCAACGGTCGGATCAAAAGTTACGGCCCTTTCGAACCGCAA
>Ga0325410_1002610_pt1 | contig 20189 bp, 13 predicted proteins | sample PopdelMetagenome_16_FD_206182 | JGI IMG/M metagenome (GOLD analysis project Ga0325410, IMG submission 206182) | Populus deltoides microbial communities from Bellville, Georgia, United States - Xylem-PdIQD-R3 | ecosystem: Host-associated > Plants > Phyllosphere > Stem > Wood/Secondary xylem... | reverse complement strand
AACATTAACCATAAGACTATTCTATTTGCCACCATAAAATTTAAAGAGGAATTGTTTTGCTGATCACATAAATACATTGTTGTACTGTGTTACTGTATTTGGATTTGGTATTTCTATTTTGGGTTGACAATATTAGGAGGGATGCAAATCTTTAGATTTAATTACCGTTTATTTTTATATTTTAAAAGTATTTTTTAAAAAAAAAATTAAATTTTTTTTACTTGAAATTAATGTTTTCAGATTATGTTAAAAATAATTTTTAAAAAATAAAAAATATATATATTTATTGATAAGTAAAAAATACTTTAAAAAAAAAAAAACCTATCCATTCTCCTAAAATGCATATAAAACTGAGTTGGTTTGTGCAATCTGTCATGAAGAATATCCACTACCTTCCTACGAGTCTAGGGGCCAACATCAATGGAACACAGCTTTCCTTGATGACACCAACGTGTGCAAAATCAGCCTAGTGTCCATAACAGTATTGACTTCTTTAACAAGTACAGACATTTTCAACTAAAAACAAAACGCATGAAATGAATGGAGTGGAGAAGAAAGGTAAAATAATGTAGTCATTGTATACAAGCTATTGCTCTGCATAATCACCTCTCTCCTTGAGCTGTCAAAAACTAGGATTCTAGCAATAGTTCTATTTCTCATATATACATCACACAAGGCTGGAGAATGAGGAGGAAGAAAATATGCTCCTAGACTACCAAAATCCCAAGAATGCCAATAGGCAATTTTTGTTCAATACAATATGTAACATATTCAAGAAGCGTTCATATTCTATATATAATCCCTTTACACTGTCACTTGAATGATGATTCCAAGAGTAGCTCCAAGCTTTTCTCTTGAAGTGATTATCTAAGCTTTGAGTCACTACCCTTGCTTCTGAACGATGTCAGTGAGAAGAATGACCGTGGTGCTGTAAAATTTAAGGTTGTAAGCAAATCATCATAAATAATCAAATTTCAAACAGAAACTGTAAGGCTTTCCTTCATTCCTCCATGCCTTGTGTAGGCTACTCTTTACTTAAAAGGTTGATGAAAATTCACTGGACGAAAAATATACTCAAAACACATTGTAAATATTCCATCATGAATAATCAAGCGTTCTTTTTTTTTTTTTTTAATTAGCACCAGGTATCCAGGCCAAGGCCGGACTAATCCTGGGGGTGCCCATGCCCTTGGCAAGGAGTTTCCTGCAAGTGCACCACGGTTAATTCATGGGCTTTACCCAAGTCTGATGGCCCCATGGAATTATTTGCACCTGGCAAGAGTCGAACCAATCAAGTGTTCTTTATTTCTTGTTTTCTGTCAGGTAGCTAGATTGAACATAAACTGTCTTGAACACACGTTAACAATGGGTCTGTGGAGGACTTGAACCACTCATGTGCCAATTAGACAGACTCAAACTTAATGGAAACTAGCCATGCCATGCAATGCATGACACTAATCATGCATACAATCTGAGACACTTGTAAATGATTCTTATTTTTTTGGCACAACATTACAAACACACACACTCACACAAACTACGACTCTTTTGTTGATTTCTAGGCAGAGCACAGGCCATGGATCACATGCAGGCTTTAACATGAGCATACATGTACTGGACCTAGAGACCGTGCTCATACACAAACCTACCACTCAAAACACCTTCAAAAGGGCTCGCACTCAATTCTGAATGAAGATTTTGAATAAAGCATTACCAAGAGTGGAAGTTTCATGTTCCTGAATCCTACATCAACAAGAAAACATGGAGCGCGGATGCCTCCCCTAAACATGACTTAACAGAATATTCCGACAGTCTAACATGTCAGTCAATTTGTTGTGAAGAAATTTAAGAATTGAGTGCGTAAAATATTAACAAGAAGAAAAGATTTACCTTTAATTGAGCTTCCGGACATAAGATCATCCCTCAATTTGAAGTTTGCTGGAGGTTCTGGTGTGGAGCTATTTAAAGTTTGAACTGCATGAAATGAGAAGGGTCAAGACAACTATCATAACCCAATCAAGAAAACCAAAAGGAAAAGTTCTGCTGTTTGGAGTAATCCGTGCAATTTTTTAAAACACCTGCCAAATTTCCGCTCATCTGAAGGTGTTGCATAAAGGACAATTTATTCATAAATATACGAGTTTCAGATGAAAAGATCTAGAGCAGAACCATGCTCCCTTAATAGATAAGTATGTCCAAATCATGTCAGTTTAACTACTTCTGGCACGTCTAAATAAAAAATTCACACAGGCCATGAGCAAATTTTCAACATATAAGCACAGAAAAAATTGGCAACCCATGCATCAAAGATCAGGCAGTACTTTTTTATGCAAAACACTCCAGGCGATGGTAGAGGTCATGAGTCATTGAAACTCTTGAAAATACAGTGCAGGGAGAATATCAAAAGTAGAGGTTACTCTAAACTACAAGCAACATTTAGCTGCTGCAATTCCTTGACATTCAAATAGATTCGAGATTCAGATCTGACTATAAATCACCTCATGAATCCAACAGTTAAGGGAGCAAGCCAGCCATTATTGCCAATCCATAAAGCTATGGTCACTAGAACACTGAAGTAAATTTGACAACCTTTCTATAAAGAGAAATTTTCATTTAAAAGAAATAGTTCCAAACACATACTATGTTTAATTTATCATATGAGCATTAAGCAGGTACATAGTAGATTGATATTCTAAGCTAAAAGATCAATTAACCAATCAGGAAAAGCAATTATATCTTACCCTGCTCATTGAACAACTCACTTTCGTTTAAGCCATCATCTGAAGGGTGACCCTGTGAGAATCCCATTCTTGATTTCCTCAAATCTTCTGATGACCGATTAGCAGGATCTCGCCCATCTTCTGTATCATCATCTCCTTCAGAAGTTGTAGCAGAAATCCAGTCAACCAAACTCTCTGCCCCACGACTTTTCCTTCCAAACTTTAACAACCGTTTGAACCCTTTTGTTACATCCTTACGAGACTGATTATTGAATGAATTGGCAACAAGAATAGGTTTCTGAGCACTTCCCCACTTCTTCCTCATTCGAGCTGCATCAGTCTCTCTTTGGATCAGGGAGTGAGAATTCCACGATGCAGGACTCCCAATTGGAGAGTCCACATAAGCATCGATATCTGAGGTCTCATGTGGATATGAAAATGGATGATGCATGCGCGTGTTCCATGACACAGGGCTTTCCCCAGGTGAGTCCTGTTGAGACCCTAAAGCATGGAATGTTGAAGGCCCGGATGCAGCCAATTCAGAAACTGAAGAAGGATCAATTTGAGAAATAGATCTCAGAGAATCACCATTCTCAGATCCAGACATACCTATCTTGTCCGAATCCTGGCTTAGTCTTGGTTTGCCATTGTCCATATTAGCACAATCTTCAACCTCTGTTGTTTCAAGCTCCTCGTCTTCTTCCTCCTTTGCCTCATCGACTGATTCTTCTGCCTCAAACAGTGATTCTTCAAATTCTTCATTTTTCAAAGACTCAGGTGCCACCATAGCTTTCAGTGTAGCAACAGTGACTCCAGAACCAGGACCTATTCCATTACACTTCCTGAGGAAAGGCTTTGTCTCCACATTCTTTGAGAATTTGTCATATGGCATCAGCTCCGGCTGATCAAATTTCAACAGTGCTAACACAACACCATCTGAGTTCAATGGGGTAAAATCATTAAACTCAATAGGACCAGCAGAGCATTTCTGCAAGGACTGAGACCGCCGGTTCTTTTCTTCCTTGACAAGAGGTACCTCTTCACTGGAACTCTTGCTGAAGGCATTGGTTCTCACCTGTGAGCAATTTGCTGCTTTGCTAACTCCAGAAAAGGGTTTTGTATTCTCCTTTCTTAAATCAGAGAAGTTCGGAACAGACTGTGCAAGAGGATTTTCTGATTGCACTCTACGCCTCCCAGAACTTGGATTGGAAATTTTGGACACTGATCGTGGAACTGGTGCTAATGTGGTGTGAGGGCTGGGACAAGACAAATATCTGTTTGGGAAGAGCTTGTTTTGGGATCTTCTAGAAGCAATGTCCCCATAAGACACCTCATTGAATGACCTGTCTTCTCCATAATAATTCTGTTCTGGAAATTCAGAAAGATCCCCATCCGCCTCACTCTGAATGGAATCTACTGGCTGTGGTTAAAAAGAGAATCTTAAAAGGACGCTATGAAATTCCAATAAGGGAAAGAGAAAAAAAATAACAAAATCTAACAAAAAAATCAAATGCTGAAACTCATTAGCTTCAGCATTTATTTTCCATAGACAGTTGAAAGATGGAATACCTGTTCTCTCTTCACACTTGAATGAAAATTGAATGATCTGAGCTTTTCTGCATGTCGGCGAGTACTAGACAATGAATTTTGTCTGTCCACAGAGCTAGAAAATATTGCCTTCATCTCAGCTCTACTCTGTTCAAGGCTTTCCTGCATGACCTTCAACCTGGCTTCCTTCTCCACTCTTTTTGTACCCGACTCCTCCCTCAGTTTTGCATCTCTTTTCTGCATGTACCTCTCATAGAATTTTCCTCTAGAATTGTCTGAAAAACTACGCTCAGAGAAACTCTGCCTGGGAGAACTGCCATGGTGCTGATTATCTACTATCTTCCTTGGTGGAGTGCTAAACTTTACGAGATCACTAGAACTCCCAGCTGGTTCAAGCACAGTCTTCTTTTCCTGAAACTCAACAGGAGATATCTCTACTGCCACTGGTTTTCGGTACTGCGAACTTTCTGCCTGTTCAGCTTGCACCTCAGCAGGCTTGCTTCTCCGAACAGAACTGGATTGATCGCCAGGAACCCGAAGTTTGTGTTCAGCAAAAAGCTTTTCAAGCTCATTTGCCTTCGTCTTCAGCTCATCATTCAGCTCTTGATTCCCCTTGGACTGCCGTACCCTCTGAGCCTGACCTGCTGATGGTACTGGCAGGGTCACAACGCTCTCTTGACTCTTAGAAAACTTATTACCAGGAAAACTCAGCTTGTCAATTCCATGAATAGACCCACTCTCATCCCTACTCCCATCCCTCCTACCCTGAAGCTTCTTAAATTGTTCTGTACCAGAAGAAGGTTGTTTGTGGACCTTCATTCTTGAAACTTCAAGATCTTCCTCTTTTATCTGTTCAGTATTCTCCTTCCTTGCATTATCAACTTCACCCTTAAACAATTTCCACTGTGTCTGAGAAGCTGACAGATCAAAGTCAGTCACTTTAGTTGGCAATTCTTTACCCTTTACTCCAGAACCACCTTCAAACTGTCCTGAAAGAGATAGAGTATGTGTCTGAGAAATCCTAGACCTTGACTGACTTAGTGGAGGATCCCTTACTTCAATGTCATCAATTCTGTTCCCAAATTTCACATCCCCAACCCTGCCTGCAAAATTTCCAATCTGGGTCCGCAGACTAGCCTGGTTTTTCTCTGCAACAGTCTTCACCGTATTTGGAAAACCTCTCGACTTCTCCTGAAAACTCAGTTGAGCTTCAACTCCACCAGTCTTCTCTTCCCTGTCCGAAGTACCCATCAACTTATCCTCCCTAACCACCTGATCACCCACCCCAGTCTCCTCTCCTGTACCTGCAGATGACCTTAACTGGGACAGAGACACTACTTGATCTTTCAAATTCCCCTGCAAATTCACCTCCTCATCCTTCCTCACAAGCCCACCACCATGAGTTTGCAACTCACCCTGGTCTTTCAACCTAGAAACACTCCTAGTTTCCAACTTTACTAGATTTGCTGCACTTGCTGTATCATTAAACCCCTTCTGGTCCTTGTCATCATCTGATGAGAGAGGAAACACATTACTTTTGGTTCCAGATACAAAGGATGAAGAGGGTGTACACAAGGGGCTGTCTATATTGCCATCGTCCTTCTTATCATTGCCCAAGTCAATGCTCATATCACTTGCACCACTCCATCTCTTCAATACAGCCTTTTCAATTGCAGATGCTGACAACACGTCAGATGATAGTCTCCTCGGCTCTGCAGATTTCCCCACAGCTACAGGTTTTTCACCTGAGCTCTCCTTCTGCTTATTCTCAAATAGGTTGATTCTGTCCTGAACACTGAGTCTCCTAGAAGGCTGGCTTGGTTGACTTGTTGATGACTCATTCACAGCCTCCTCTTTCTTCTTTTCTTCTTCCTTTTTCTCGTTTTGAAAAGTTTGTTGCTGTGCAGCCAGAGAGGAATCGGGCTGTTGACAAGTGGTGGGCTTGGATTGATCAGGGTGTTGGGTTTGTGTCTTATCTAGCTGTTGTATTTCTTTTCCAGCTTGCTGCTGTTGGTGTTTATTTTGGAATGGGTTTTGGTGGGGACTGTTCATGTAGGACCCACTTTCATATTCAGTGGGGTCATCAATTGACATGTCAGATCCCAACGAGGATCGGACCACTTGATCCTCCACACTTGGTTTCCATGGATTGATCAGGTCTGGTCTTCTCAGGCACAGTAGCATAAATTTGGTACAAGCCTCACTGCACAAAATATTTATGAACTCAGTTAAATTGTCATAACAGTAAAAATTTAACTAAAGTTTGTGGGGAAAATGTAACTAAGACTTAAGAGAAAAGGTGGGAAGTACAAGGAAGAGGGAACTTTTAAAACAGAAAACAACCCTGCAACAGCTAAACCTGCCATGTTGTGACAGGTAAGGTTAAGAAGGTTGGAACATTTGTCCTTTTTTAATACATAATAAATTAATTGAGATCTGATGTCAACTTGCTCTGTTTTGATAATAAGATCCCAAATGCTGAGAAGTTTAAAATATTTTCCTAGCTAATTTTGCTGTAGAACACCACCTGCTTTGTCCTAAATGATGGGACCAGCAGGGCATAAAAAACAAATGTATGTTCCAAGACCAAATTTCGGAAGCATGTGGATATCTCAAGTTGAAACATTTTAAACATTTTCCCAATAGAAATTATTCATAATGACCGGCCCTAGGGTTCTAGGGTTCACCAAGGACAACACTTAACACAATCATGAACAATCTATTTACTCAAGTGTCCTTGATACTTCGAACCAGTAACCTATGTGGTCCACTTGAAGGAATCCCAATGTTCCAACACAAAGCACTAAGATTAGAAAATAATCTGAAGTCAGTCCCAAGGAATTCTAATGCCTACAGAGAAAAATACTCCCCAATTCTGGTATGCACTCAATAAATAAATTTGTAAAACTCACAATTTGAGCTTAAGAGAAAAAATCATGCAACTATACACCTTCATAATCCCAATGAATCATCAGAAGACCTACTTGAATAAGACATCATGCAGGCAATACATCAATCCACTCAGTGATGAACCATGTTATATCAGTGAAGTGATAGGGAAGAGAAACATTAGCATTTGCAACCATCCAGAAACTTGTCGCTCCTTTTCATTCACCAATATATGATCACTTGCATGCAATGACTGTCATCCATCAATAAAAACTATAATGCAGCATCAACTGTATCTAGACACAGCATGGAATTGCCTGAAGCTTCCCCATTTTCCCAGTCAAAATCTTAATCACCAGACAATAGATCCCTCTTCTTTGTCTTGCCAATGCTTCTAAATTTTAAATTAAACCTTACATGTTCTTAATGACCATGGTGATGCTTCATTTTCTAAATAGCTAAGCACAGATGATGCACCATATTGCAATACTTCAGGCACAATTGTGGAGTGGACCCTAGCTGCACTGTATCAGCATTGCTACAGCTAAAACAGCTTTGATAAGTCAAATCAGTTTCTTAGGCAGAGGAGCCTCAACAAGAGCAACTAAGAACCACATAGAAATGACATCTTTCAATTTCAAGATCTCACAGCAATAAATTTCATTCAAAGCAGATCATGGTTCTAGTCCACAACTAATTGACATTATGATTTCGAGATTTCTTTTTTTTATTTTTTTTTAAAAAAAAAGTTGATATAGGCACTGCCAATGCCCTAAAAAGTGATCAAGGATAAAGAACCATTTTTGAGATTTTGAATCACCTATCAACACAACTATAGAAAGATGACTATTAATTTAAACTCTTGGTTCAGAACCTCAATAAGCCTTTTTGGTTTAAAAAAATTCGAAAGATTCTGGTGTCGCACCACAATAAATAGTGCATTTCATGAGATTCACACAGCATGTAGAACTGGGTTGGAAAAGGAATAGAAGATCAAAAGCTTAAGAATCTTTATATAGAACCCCGGTTGAGCGAGAAGTACTCAAAATTGGTAGAAAGCTTGAAACAGTGCTTCCATGTTATCATCTTCTAGTCTGTGCTGAGAACTGGCTTGTAGGCTGCCCCATTCCAAACTTAAACTAGTCCCATAGACAAGCCATAATACAAAAAAAAAAAAAAAGTTCCCATTAAGCCTAAATTGAAATTGCATTCTCCAGTTTTGTCAGATTTTCCTCTTCCTATTCATTCCTAATCCCTCATAGTTTGCCTCCTAACCAAACTGAAGAATCAATTATTCCACACACCCTCCCAAAAAAAAAGCAGCAGCAGCAGCACTAAGCAATCACAAAACAGGGTTTGAAGGCACACAAAACAGACAGAGACAAAAGCAGAGGGAGAGGGAGAGGAAGTCAACAGAGCTACTATGCATAGTGGAGTTCCGAGACTGCTTACTTCAAGCGACGAGCACCAAAGCGATCTGCAAAGTGCTGGAGGTCTCGAACAGTGTCAAGGTTGAATCCAGTAGCTGATGCACGAGCATAGGCTGTGGCTAAATCCCCCCTAACAGCAGCTAGCCTCACATCAATCGCTCTTAAAAGCTCCTTCCTGCATAATACAACAATTAACAAAATTAAAAAGTAATATTTATAGAGATTAAGCATGCCAGCACCCATTTAAGTGCAATATCTGGTTGTAACTTGCAGTGAATGCATGTCCAATTTTTTAAAAACTTTAATGTTACCATGCACAGGTTAACCTTTTTAACAACATTGCATTGCAACTGCTGCTTCAATAGGCAGCTGAAGATGTTCTAGCTTATGCTCATGCTCATGCTCATGCCTTAGGCAGCAAGACATCATAGTTATAGGATCCTGAGATTTTTTGCTATTTTATATGGACTTGACAACATGGCTGAGTGGCAAGGCAGAGGACTGCAGGTCTTTTTCCTAAAGTATCCTAGAACATTACTAGGATATTGCATGTCCAATGTAATTCAATTATGATATTGCATGTTCAATGTCTCATTCCTCACAATAATTAGGATGGTACAATCATAGAAGAGATCCCTCTTCAATTATGTCCCCTTAGAGAAGTAAATGGCTGGAAATCACATGAAAACTCTGCAGACTCTAAATTCAAAATTTTGAACAGAAGATGAAATTAACAGCTTGAACAGGCACAAAGTTTGAAAACCACTTGAGTATTAATCAAACATGATCAAAAGCACAGACAGAGCCCCTTGCCTCCGCCCCCCCCAAAAAAGAAAATAATAATAATAATAAATAGAATATCGAACCAAAGGTCTTTACTTTGTTGCATCAGCTCCTGCTGTGGTTCCTGTTCCATCCCCACCTGGAGAACATTGCCCACCCAATAAGTCAACATAAGAACAATAAATATGTTACTCAACATCGAGGTTAAGTAAGAAAATTAATCTAATTTAGAATATCGTATGAACTTTCATATGTTCATTAATAAAGGAGAAGTTCAAAATCTTCAGAGATGAAGAACAGATAGTTTCAGAATTTTTTTTCACCACATGTCAAATATAGCTGCAATACCATACAGTTAGCACAGTAGTAATTAAAACCAGCATAATCAACATTTTCACAAAGCTTGTCCTCAAGAAATCAGTTCTTTCTCACATCACCTAACAACTTGGTGATACAACACTTTCCCCATCTGTACCTTTTGACATTTTTTACAACTTTAGTTCTGTTGAAGAAACTAAAAAATATTAAGAGAAGAAAGAACAATCCACATGATGATTTTCTACACACTGATTGTGTTTCAAATAAGGCCACCAATGAAGTGCTTGCTCCAAAAGGTTCAATTGTGTGCTTGTTGTGAACTTGCCAATTTAAATATTTGTCATTAACTCCAACCTTTTGAACCAATGCAGGATATGGCATAAAAATAATTATGCCAAGTTAACTTCTTTCAATTGTTGGCCAAACTTCTTCAAATTGTTGGCCAAACTTCTTCTTGACTTAAGCAGGAGATGACACAGCAGATCCATCATTTAGGTAACCAGCATACATATTTCAATATTCACTGGCAATTAATATACCAAGAACCACAATGTTCTTAGACCATGCTCAAACCCACATTGATTAAGTCTAGAATCAATCCAGTGAATGTTCAAAGGCCAAGACAGAACCATCCCTATCCTACAACCAACCCCTTCAGTGTAATATCAGTACCACAGGAACCACTCCAGGAAACAGATCCAGGAACCTTGGCACTTCTAATTGAAACCTTATGTTTCCATCTCTTCAGATTCCACAAGGCATTCCACTATTACCCTCTATTGCTCGACTACAGCCTTTTCATCTATTAAATGAAAGCAATCTTGAACCTTAATTTATCATGAGAAAAGTTCTCATACTTCGTGAACTCACTGAGCATGCAATCACTCAGCAATATCACCTGTTAATCGCAATAGGAGATGAAACTGCATTTCATCCCATTTGAAAAAGCAGCTTTTGCTTTTAGGCTACTATCTTGAGCAAATTCAACCTTTACAGAATCTTTAACATCTTCTAACTGCCAACTTGTTCTCTACTATGCTACTCCACTAACATCTAAATGCTCAATCAACAAGTAGAAGTTCTGTTCTTTGACATTGACTGTAATACAACTCTATCAAGCCTTTGCATGGCTTTGTAAATGAAATTAGCACACAACTAGCACTGCTCAGTATCTATTTCAAATTGTACCTGAAAAATACTTAAGCTAATTCCATTATACACCAGCAATACATATCAGAATGACTGATCAAGATTAATATCAGTCATCCTTATTCCTTGGGTCAATTCAAGGCCATTAGTCAAGAAAGTCCCTGAAAGAGTGGTAGCAGATGATATTAAAATTGTCAAACTGAAAAGCACGAGATGAAGTTTGATTTGCAATAGAAAGCATAACATGTTGTTATGACTGTCTATAGTGTGTCATAGCCTTAATTACTACAATAAAAACTAGATCTTTGTGAAAAAATTCTAAGTGGAAGGCACTCGCCTCATGAACAATTTCTGAACTTCCAGTTGGTCATGTTATCATTTCCGGTTATTTCCACTTTTGCATAATTTATGGCATGTCAAGGTGTCATATTCCAATAATAATGGTAGAGCTTAAGGACACTTTTAAGGAATCAAGATTTAAGCAAATCTTTTCATGACTGCTTGTAGTTGTATACCCATTAATGCATGTAAATGGAGTTCCTGGAAACATGTTTGTCGCATGTTAGCATGTCTTAATTACCAGGACTTTAGACATCAATGCACAATACATCTAACAACATATAGAGGTAATTGACACAACATCAATGGACCAAAAGTGACAGAGTCACTGCTGATTCTGATTAATAATAAGGGTAAATGGAGGAAGAGACCGAGGAAGATGTGCATAACTATGTTATTATCATACTAAATTATTTTGACTGTAGCTGGTATTGGTTTCCTACTGATAAATAAGCACTTCATTAAAGAATTTTATTTGAGTTACCTCTGACCAGTAATTTGATTGTATGCTATAAATGTTTAATTTCCATTAGACAATATCTCTTCTGATCTTAAATTTATGTGTGCCGCCAAACAAGGGAAACAAAGCCATCTATTATTTAGTTTCCCACCAGAGTGGGATCCATGGTGTTTATCTGCTTTTGGGGTTGAGCCTTCATGATTCCAATATGGTGGTATACTCGCCACTGGTTCCCTTGTGATCTTTGGAAGCAACAAGAAATACAAGGTTTCATGGAGATTGATTTTATGGAGATACGTTCTGAGAGAGGGCATTTGATGTATTTTGATGGAGAATAATGTGAAAATTTTCAAGGACCATTTCTCATCAAGCCAACTGTTTTCAACATAATTGATTTCATACATCCTTGTGGTGCAATGCTGGATGCTTTTAAAGGTACTTTCCTGGTTGATATTCAGCCGCATTGGAGTGCTCTACTGTTTTGATTTTTGTTCCGCCTATACTTTGTTCATATGAGGATATATTTGTCTCCTGATTTATCCTCTAATTCAATTTCTTTACAATAAAATTCTTATTTTATCTTAAAAAACAGTAATGAGAATGCGTTTTCTTTTCAAGAGAATTAGTTCATGAAACAACAATTCAAAATTCATGAACTAAGAGGTTAATAAGAATGTGTGCGAACTAGGATTCTAGGTATAATTTATAGTTCCCCATGTTGATGGAAAATAAAATCAGTTAACTAGCAAGTTGTATTTTGATGGAAGATACTTTCTTTTTAGCAGTGTTGTATTCATAAGAAATTGCAAAAATGAGAGAGAAACATACACACCTAAAGCACCGGAAAGTTGATCTCTAGAACCCTGAGTCAAAGGATCCTACAAGTCAATGAGAACTGCTTTCCCAATAATCATTATAAATATTCTCTACTTGATAAAATGGCAATCATTACCTGAGAATATGTTTTCCGTGCTGCTTCTAACTGAGACATCTCTGCATCAAATGTATTGACCATCTCTAAAACCTCAGGTGTACTGACAAAATGCACAAACCTGAAAACAAGAAGTACTATCATGTCAAAAGATGAACCAACATTCTTTCTACAGCAACAAATTGTTCAGTCGGCACTGTATGCAACCTCTCAAGTGTTCCTTTCGTGAACCGAGTCTCAGCATTTCTACATCCGTCAAACTCTAGTTTAATTGACTGAACTGCCTGTGAAGCTTGTTCTTCTGCAAACTTCAAATGAGATATAAATGGCTTTACTGACCCAGACACTAGCTTCTCTGTGTTTCCATTGCTCGAAACAAACAGATCACATCTGGCAATAAGGAAAAATGAGCTAATGTATCAAAATAAATACACACACACACAACTAGCACATAAAACTTTATGGATCAACAAACTCACCGCGTCAGATTTGGTGACAGTTCAAATACAGCATAGTCGAGAAGTGTATTGGATTTCATTTTCTCGCCAATATATTTAAAATAGTTCTCTATGCTCCAACTTCCTCATATAACTGAATGCTGTCATGTCTTGATTAATTAAGTCTCAGCAAAAGCAGAACTTCAGTCCACAAAAATACGCCAACCCACAACGCAAATTCTAAAAGTAAAAACAAAACCAATAAATGGATTGCCAATTTTAACAGTTCAAGCTGATTAAGAACCAAGTTAAAACTCCACATATCCATATCAAACAAGGAAACCGGTAATTTGATATCCACATTGCAAATCCAAATGGAACAAAACATAAAGTAACTCCAGTGGTTAAAACTTAAAATTATTAATTGCTAAGCCAAAAAATGAACCACGAAAAAAAAACCTACCTACAATTAGCCATAACTCAAAAACAGAAACCATCACTTCACATAGAACAATCAAACAAAACCCAGATCTGATTCTATAAAAACCCAACCCCAAATGCCTCACCCAAAACTTAACCAAATTCAAATGCCAAACAAAACAAAACTCATTAACAAAAATACTCATCTAACACAAAAATGCACCAACTTTGCATGTAAAGAATCCAACCTTTTAAACCTCCCCCCACCACCACCCCCCCCCAAAAAAAAAAAATTAACAAAAAAAAAACAGACAGAGAGAGAGAGAAGGAAGATTAAGAGAAATGTGGGTCAAACCATACCTGAAAGACCAATCAGTGAGATCTTAAATGGGTAAATCGGATCCTATATTTCAAATTGGGTACCTGCATTTGGATGCTAACTCTTTTTTATTTGTGTTATTTTCTTTAAAGAGATTAGCTTTTTCAGGGTTTCTGGGTTTCTTTCATTTATATTTATATATATTATATATATATATATATAGATTTATATATGTTCAATATTTTTCAGTTCTAAGAAAACCCTAACAATGACAAGAGGTTTTTGCCTTCCTCATTTCTCAAATGCCAATCTTTTCTTTTGGTTCTGCTTGCTTTCTCTCTGTACACACTCTCTCTGTAGTCTGTACAGGAAGAGAGAGAGAGAGAGAGAGAGAGAGAGAGAGAGCTAGTGCTAGTCTATGTGTGTGTCCTTTGTTATGTTTTCAGACAGACTTTTTGTTTGTTAGTTGGAAAGAACATTTTAACTACAAGTATTTTGAAAGACGAAGACTCACTGTGTCAGTGTTTGAATTTACAGAAATAGACTTGAGAGAGGTGGAAGTTGAATTACTTTACTGTCCACAAAAAGGTTCATAATACTTATTATTAAAGGCCCTTTTTTTTCTGAAAAATAATTTTTAACTTTTTTTTCTGAAAAATAATTTTTTTTATAAAGTAAATTATTTTTTGATATTTAGTAGTGTAATAAAAAATAAATTAAAAAATACTTTACAGTACTTGGTATGTCATGAAAAATGAGCTGAAAAATAACTTATTAATGTTTCATTTTTTTCAATTTATTAAAATAATGAGAAATAAATCTTACAAATTAAAAGGTTGAATGAAAATAAAATTGAAAAAATATATAATTTCATAAATTATCTCAAATAAAATAAATAATAATCAAAATAATAGAGATCAAATCTAAAAAATAAAAAAATTAAAAGATGAAGAAATTAAAATAATAATAATTAACATTTCATAAATTATTTCAAATAAAATAAGAAACAATCAAAAGAATGAAGACCAATTTGATAGATAAAAAATTTCAATTAAAAAATGATAAGGGAAAAGCAAATAACTATTATAAAAATAAGGACCAAAATTAATATACAAATTAAATTATAAAGGATGAAATTGAAAAACAAATATTCAAAACAAAATATATATAGCAATTAAAAGTTTGAGGACCAAATTTGATATAATCAGCAAATAATATGACATTTCTAAATTTTTCATAACTTTCAGAAAGTGTTTTCCGCTCAAAATAAAAGAAAAACACTTTTCTAAAAACCAAGCCAAATTTTCCTTTGACTGGAAAGTGTTTTCCGTTGACCAACTTTTCTAATGACAAACAAACACAGGAAAGTTTGGAAAGTAGTTGGAAAACCACTTTCCGAAAAACAAATGAAACCTAAGAATTACTCTAAAAGGTATAGATTTTTCATTGTGTATCCATTTTTCTTCCTTTAATAGGATGAACTATATAAAATTTTATATTTTTTTAATTTGATTTTTTAATTTTTTTTCTAGTGATTTAGTCCTAATTAAAGATCAATTGATTTTAATTTCTTATGAAAAGGTGGGATTGAAATAAGAGAAACAAAAAAAAAGGTCAAACATGGATAGCATGTCATAAGTCTCGCAAAAGACGCACTTTGGTCCTTGAACTTTAAAAATCATGTAAATTGTATAATTTCAATACCTCAATATTTTTCAATTCAATTTTGGTACAAAATTTTATTTTTTAGTCCCTGGTTAAGAGAGGAGAGAGAAGTTTTCAAATTCTGACAATAAAGAGAGAAAAGTGTCATTGACACCGATTTAGGCCACCAAAACTAACGATATTTTATGTCAAATGGTTTCATTTGATGAGGGGAGTTCATATTAGGTATTTTTTACCTTTGAAGTTCGTGAAAAAACATATCTAAACTCGGGTTGAATTTTGGATTTGGATTGATTTCGGGTTTTGGGGTGGTTTTTTGTGTTTATGGAGGCTATAAATCAATTTATGGTTTTTACGATGTTTTGTAGGTTTTTTGGGTAAAAAGTGGTTTAAAAAACAGGTTTTAGGGTAAAAAAATCAAACTCTGATTTTCCAACCACTATAGTTGCAACAAAAAAAAACCAAAGGCCCAATCACACGAGCCTGACAGGGCAGGCCCGCTCATGAGCCCTAACAAAATGGGTCAAACGAGCTAGCCTGGCTTGCCAATCCCAACAGCGCCTGGCCTTTGCCTTTTTTTCTAAATTGTTTTATATAATTTTATTTTAAAATTAATGATTTTTTTTATGGTTTTTCTCTAATTTTCTTTAATTTATATTTAAATTAGTACCCATTTTCTCTTTTATTTTGTTTGGAGAGCCTCTTTTAAATGATGATTATTTTTTTAGTTATACATTTAGATTTGAAGAGTTTTTCTGATTCATCTATAATTTATTTTTTTATCTTTTGTATGGATGAATTTTATTTTTGAAAATAAAAAAATTTATTTTCATATAATATTTCTAATATGTGCAGTCTTACATGATTTTTCCCCTTTTTATTTTATTTGATCAATTTAATTTGTGTCTCTATTTTTATTATTGTTTGCTTAAATAAAAAAAATTATTTTAATAAACAAATTCAGCAAACACAATTGGGTGAATGTCCTGTCTGTCGAGATTAAATATCTTAATCTATAATTATCTCTTGATTTTTCAAGTTTTATTTTTACGTATCGTTAATGAGTTTTTTATTTAATTATTCGTACAGATAGTTCTTGATTTATTTGATTATATGTATGCATAAAAAAAAATATTTGAACTTAGATTTTTTAAACTACATAAATGCTTTAGAGAAAACATGCATATATAATTTTTATAGAAAACAAAAATATCTAACCTACGGCGGAGCACGGGTCACATAACTAGTAAAGAAAAGCTAAAACATGCAGCAAAAACCCTGCTTATGCGATTGTAGATTGGAACAGTCCCTTAAGTGTTCTTTCTTTTAGGCGCAAGATTTCTTCAATTTCACACGGTTGGGTCGGTTGTTACAGCCTTAGGTTTTGTTTTATCATCATGGGATGTTGCATGATTGGCTTGATTTAGGCTTTAGTATAGCTTGATTTAGGTTTTAATTATAGGGTGTGGCTGGGTTAGCGCAATATTTCTTCTACTTTGCACATCTAGGTGGGTTGTTGTGGTGTTGGCTTTCATTTTATGATTATGGAATGTGGCTTGATTGGTATAATTTGGGTTTTAAGTGGAATGTCACTTGGCTAACTTGCTTTGATTTCTCATCATGAGATGTGGTTGGGTTTCATGTGACTGTGGGATTAAACAGTCCCTTAAGCATTCTTTCTTTTCAACACAGGATTTCTTCTAGCTTGCATGGCTAGGTGGGTTAATTAAGCATTAAGACTTGTTTTCTTCATTATAAGGTGTTGTATGATTTTGTTCTTCATCATGGGACATGGCTGGGTTTGTTCTTTCATGAGCTCCTTCATCGATTTTCTTTAATTTGTATGTCTAAATTGTGTTTTATTGAATTTTAGATTTTTTTTTCATTTAGGACTTCAATTGGTTCAATTCTTTAGCATTTGGTGTTGTTTTTTTATCATAAGATATGCCTTTTTTATGTTGTGGTGATTTACACCTTTTGTTGGGTCAATTAACCATTGTTGTTTCCTGAGCTTGATGGAGATCGGCTTAACTTCTCTGATGGTGTTTCTGTCATGTGCGGGGGTTGGCTTGACTAGCCTTTGTGGTCTTTCTTCAGTTGTTTCCTGCAGTTTATTGGGGTATGGGAAGAGCTACTTTTTGATTGTGACTCGACTTTTTTTGTAGATGGAAAATCATTATGCATTAAATGAATATGACAGTAACATCATTATGAACACTCATTTACCATCATCTTAGGTCTCTCTCTAGCATTGGAAGAGCTGTTGTCATTTATTTGGGGAATAACATCTACTTTGTTTAAGATAAAGAGTTGTACTTTTGACATTTCTTATGATTCTACATCAAGATTTGTTCTTGTTTTAGTGTGACCATAAATCTTTTTTTCCCTTTCTTTTTAATTTTGTTTGGTTTGGCAAAAGTCTTTTTTTCTTACTTTGTTTATCATTCATCATGCATGTTATGGACCTTTTTAAAAGGTTTTTTCAGTATTTTCTATCTTTGGTTTCTTACGTGGTCACATATTAGTTTTTGAGGTCCTTTGTAACATGCTTTTTTATGGGTTTGAGTTATGAGGTTTCTTTTTTGTTTTTGTTTTTCTATTTTTTTCACGGGTTTTCCTTGCTCTTAAACCATATGTTGTTGTACCTTTAATTTAGTGTTTTTTTTACGTGTTCTGGCCTCTTTTGTCATCTTTTTCAATTGTTATTCTCCTCCTGAAGCTTCTTTTTTTCCTCTTTGCTTTCTTTAGGTCCTCTCAGCTTTGGGTGCTCTACATGTGCCATTGGCCTTTAATATTTTTAGCTTATTGCTTTTGCTGAGGTTTGTGAAGCTTTCTTCCGATCTTTTGTTTGGTTTTTAGAAGCATCACCATCATTAGGCATTTAATGCATATCCCTTGCATTTATATCTCTTACTCAACTTTTGTTTTTATCTTAATATAATTGGGTTTGGCTCTTCTCTTGTTTTTTTTTTTGAAACTCTTTTTCCTGGATTAACAATGGAGGATTATGTACTTCTATTGTCATTTTATAATGCCCTTTATAGTGTTTCTTTCCTCCTTTTCTTACTCAACATGCTCCTTGTTTTTATTCATTTTTTCATATCATTTTAGAGGGGTATGTAATGCTTTTTTACAAGGGGATTTGTTTTCAAGTTATTTTCACGCAGTGCTATTTTCTTTTCTAATGTTTTATCCTGGCTTGGGCTCTTTATGTTGCCCTTATAGTTTTTATTTCTAGGTATGTGTTCTTTGTTTTTCGTTCATTGTATTTTGACTATGATTTGTATTGTGCATCTTTTTTTATATAGATTTGTCGCGCCCTACTAAGTTTCTCATCCTTTGGATTGCTGCTTCTTTTTATAGTTTAGGTTTGCAGGTGAGCTATCTTTCTTTATTGTTTTGTGTAAGTTGCTTTTGGTTGGAAACTTTCTTAATGGCTTTGCATTGTTTACTTAGCTATATTTGTGGTCTATAATTTCTTTTTTTTTTCATGATCATTAGAAGTTTTAGTTTTTTCAACTTTTGTTTTCTTATACTTTAGTCTTTGCCTCTCTTTCTAGCTTTTTTTTTTCGCTTCGGGCGCACGAACAATGACGTTGCCTACTAATTGTTTGCTTTTTAATTTTTTCTGTTTTTTATTTTTTTTCTCTTAATTCCCATCAGCATTGTGGTTTTAATTTCCTTTTTTTTTCATGGTTAATTCATGTTGCAGTATGCAGGAGTACTTTGTCTCATTAAAAAAAATCTTTGCCTAGCAAACTAGAAATAGATTAAAATATTAGTTTAATTTGGAGTTTTTCTTTAAGTAATTAATTAGTCAAATTAAACACTAACATGTTGTGTTAGTTTTGCTTATGAAGTCAGGTAATTCAACTTAAAACTTAATTATATTTTTTTATTAGCTTTCATTTGAACCTTTTTTTTTTTGTTAACAACGTGAATCCTTTAACCAAACATGAAAGTTAAAGTTATTGATGGCGTTGTTTAGTTGGCTAAGTTAAGACAACTTTAATTTTCTTTTGAAAAAAAAAAATAATAGTTGTATTTCTACCCAAGTAAACAAATATTGCATTTTTAAAAAAATTATATGCTCTTCAATCAACTATTATTCCAGCCTAACATGTTAACACATTGTCTACTTCACAATTGATACATGTCTCTCTAACCAAGTAATAAACTTTCACTTTGTGACAATAATATCAAAGAATAACATTTATAAACCTCGACAACCAAGTGATGGTTGTATTCGGTATCCACTACCTCGAGCATTGTTATCTTAATTGTCACCTTAATTCTATAGATGGGAAACCTTTTAAGGACACAAGTCTTTATCAAAGTATTGTCAACAATATATAATATCTTGCATTTACAAGGCCTGATTTAGCATTTGTTATACATAAAGTTAGAAAATTCATGCACAGGCCTCTTGATTCCTACTGGTTTGTAATCAAACAAATATTATGTTATCTTAAACATTTAGTTTCTACAGGTTTACTAATCACTAAAGATATGGATTTCATATTACAAGCATATTCTGACTCAAATTGAGCAACTGATAGGGGTGATCGACGATCAATGAATGTTTATTGCATACATATGATATCCAACTTGTCTTCTGAAGTTGCAGATGGTAGTTTATGGTGGCTCAAAGCAGTATTGAGGTTGAGTATAAGGCTCTAACAAACACAACTAACAAAATTACGTGGATCAAATTAGTTTTATCTGAGTTTGGTTTTTCTCTAAAACAAGCTTTAATCCTATAGTGTGACAATATTGAAGCA
>Ga0325410_1002607_pt1 | contig 20199 bp, 9 predicted proteins | sample PopdelMetagenome_16_FD_206182 | JGI IMG/M metagenome (GOLD analysis project Ga0325410, IMG submission 206182) | Populus deltoides microbial communities from Bellville, Georgia, United States - Xylem-PdIQD-R3 | ecosystem: Host-associated > Plants > Phyllosphere > Stem > Wood/Secondary xylem... | reverse complement strand
GGCCTTTAGACTCCCAACTTATAGGACACGCCTGTCTGAGAAATCCATGAGCTCCCCTTTATGAACTTATTCACGGTAAAAGGGCTAGCCTCCTTCCAACTTTTAAACACGTGAAAGCCAGGCCATTTTGCCCTGTGCTCTGTAGATGCACCACAGCCTATGTTGTTATACTCTGCATAAAACAATGTATTAAGATGAACACTGCCGTCCCATGGCAACCACCCTGCTGGATCAATAAAGCCATCAATGTCCGTCTCAAAAATCACTGTCCTGGAATACTTTCTCCATGGCCTGCCTAGGAAAGTAGGGATGTTTTTGACGCCAATAAAATCCGGGGCCGGCCTAATACGCGATCCTTGAATAGAAATCCCTGTGTTTTCATCAGGGCCTTTTCTTCCCTGGGCAACTATCACGTTCTTTTGGTTGTTATTTGGTTTTCTTACGAAGATGTCGCAATTTTGCAAAACCACCGCAGCATTGCCAAATATGAAATCGATAGTGCCATATATATGGCAGTCGCGATAAAATTGCCTTTTGGATCGTACATAGAGCGTGTTTTGGTAACCCTTGAAGCTACAACGATAAACAACCGACTGCTCTGAACTCACCATTAGTGCCACTGCTTGGCGTCCGTCGGGGCCTGCTGTGTTTTCAAATGTCATGTCTCTAGCCCAAAACCCATCTGCGTGTACACCTGCACAAAATAGGAGATCCATTAGTAATTAAAATCTTAAAATTTGATATCTATATTATTGTTGAAACAGGGCTCGATCTCAACTCTCAGCGCTTGAAAAGACAAAAAACAACAACAAATTGCACAATCTGAAATATATGCTGCACTTTCAATGATCTTACCGAATGTAGCTGTCTCGTGCGTGGCATATCCCTCGCGTTTAGCATTTCTGTTGCCTGTGACAATGGTTCTATCAATGCCATCGCCCACAAACATCAATTTTTCCATGTTTTTCTTAATTACCACTTTCTCATTGTACACCCCTGCTTTAACGTAGACTATCACCCTTTGGTTTCTCCGGTTACCACCCGTTTTGTCAAGTGCAGCAAGGGCATCATTGATTGTTTTGTGTGTACCAGAGCCATCCTGTGCCACCACGTAGTCCGCCTTCGAATTTGCTGGATTCCATGATGTCAGAAGTTTCCCGTTAGGTTTTCCTGAAATGCAAAATCAGAAAATAAATTTAATCCCCAGCAAAGGCCATATACAAGTGAAGTAGCCATATTAAGAATTTAAGATATACTTACTCCTTTTCAGCCCTTTACCTGACTTCACATTGAAAGCTAGAGCTTCACTAGCTTGATCAGTTTGGGTTCGGAAGTTTTCTGTTTTCTCCAATTCTTGATGGCAAAAGGTGGTGGTGGCTGCTATGGCCAGGAGGAGGAAAATGGTGGCAGTACTAGCACTTGACATTTCTGTTTAATTTGAAGATCGATCTATATATGTGATACATATATATATATATACACACACACACACACACACAGCTAGGGGAAGAAGCAAACATGTTGCTTTTTTTTATCGTAACATTTTAATATTAATTATGATATTTATTTAGATTAATTAAAGATAATAAAAGCAGAAGAGAGGTAAAGAGGTTCCTAAAAGTTTTGCTAAACTAAATGAATTAATTAAGATCTTAAACAAACGGAAGAGCTAAATTGAAAGATACAGACATCCAGATGTTAACAAGCGATGAATTTCCTGATAAATCTTGAAGTTATTGCTCTCTCTCATGAACTATGACTTTTAGTGTAAAAAATCAAGAAACTCTTCACAGATTTTTCTTAGAAAGCCTAACTCATCATAATGAGTTCTCAAGGAAACAACTCAGTGATTTTGTTTTTGATAGGCAAATACATTAAAGCATGAAGAAGGAAAAACTAACAACCCAAAAGGGTCAGAGAAAAGCTGATACAACATAAACAAAATTGTCATGCAAGGGCACAAACATAACCCCACAGCAGAAATTAGCAACAAGTAGAGATCTATCCCTTGCCAAAGCCTTCCACAGCAGAAATTAGCAACAACCACAGATGATTTTCTTTCTCCATAGACTTTATATCCCTCTGAATTTCAATGCATCTTGTCCCCACATAACAGAGTCCTGAGGCATGGAAATCTCCATGAAGATTTAGTCAGTATCAAACAAAACACACTCAATCAACGCCAGCAGGTCCAGGCTTTCCAATACAAGATCCATTCACATTCCATTTAAGGCCATGAAAAGCAGGTGGAGACCACGTAACAAGAGGTCTAACACCCTTAAGATTTGTCCATCTAACCAATCCATCAGTAGATAAAAGCAAATCCAGGGCACAATAAGGAAAGTCAGGAGAGAGCTTTTAACCACACATAGAGTCTGGTTAAAATAAGAAGAAATAAAGAACCAAAATCTTGCTCTTTTAGATTAAAAATCAATTCATTTCGGGAAAGCCATAATGACCCGACAGTAGCAAAAAATAACATGAACCATACCTTCTTCTGAAATTTCCCTTCAACGAGGACTTCCCATTGTTGTAGGAAGTCAGATCAGCAATTTGGACAACACTAGGATAAACCCCACCATTCAATGAATTTAGCCCAAATTCTCCAGTGACTATGACAATGTATAAGGAGATGTTCCACAGACTCTTCTGACAGAAGACGAACTGGACAAACTGCATCCGCAACACCACCAATGCCCCTTCTAGCTAAAACCCCTTCGGCGTTGATTCTGTTGAGAATTTCTAACCAGAGACTACCTCTAGCCTTGACCTTGTCCATGGGTAGATTAAAAGTCATTTTCAATTTATGAATACTAGAGACCTTATCTTTCCATAATCCTGTATCAGAACTCCTATATATTAAACAACAAAGCTTTATTTTTATCCAAAATGGAACATATCCCAAGACCACCCTGACATTTTGAAAGTACCACCGAAGCCCATTTGACACTACACATTTCTCTACCCTCCTCCTTCCCAGACCACAAAAAGAATCGAATCTGTCTTTCAATTTTAGCTAAAATCTTCAAAGGAATAGGGAATAAAGACAGATAATTTATGAGCAGGTTGTTTAAAACATATTTAATGAGACACACCCTCCCACCAATTCCTTTCCAAGCATAAGGCCTTGAGATGATTCTACTGATTACAGGCTTTCACATAGAATATTGAAAAGGAAAGGTGATAGAGAATCACCCTGTCTCAAACCTTTTCCCATCTTGAATTCCTCAGAAGGAGAGCCATTCACTAGTATTGAGAGCTCACCTGTTGAGACATATGGGTTAATCCAGCCCCTTCATCTAGAACCAAAACCCATACAAGCCATAAATTCATCCAGGTACTCCCAAATTACAGTAAGCCTTATGAAAGTCGGTTTTGAAGAGGTAGCTCTTTAACCTATTTTTATTTATTTAAATAACTTATAACTTCATTAGCAATGAGCGCACTATCCAGTATCTGTCCTCCCCTGATAAAAGCATTCTAATTTGACCTAGCAACTTTAGGAATAAGAGTGATGAAGGAGTTGTTTATGCCTTTTGGTAACAGGCCTGATGTGTAGAAATCAGCACCATGCTGTAAATGTCATTACCGATTGTATCCCACGCTTTCTTAATAAAAAAAAGAAATTGATTCCATCAGGTGCAGGTGCTTTATCGCCATCACATTCCCTGATATTAACTTCCTCAAAAGAGAAGGGGATCTCAAGAGCAGCAACATATTGTGGTGACAGCTTCTTGAACAAGAGATTTGAGCATGATGGTCTGATCCTTTTTTCATGAGAACAAAGACTTTTGTAGAGCATTGCCACTTCCTCCTTCATCTCCAATGGCTTTGAGACAGTTCTTCCATTAATAGATAAAGAGAGAATAACATTCTTCTCCCTTCTCATAGCTGCAGATGAATGAAAAGATTTTGTGTTTCTATCCCCAAGTTTGCACCATTGAACTCTACAGGAGACGAGTTGACACAAAAATTAGAATGATTCGTCACACAGCATACCAAGACCTACATTCCCGTCCCCAACCAGCATTAACAATTTTCTCATCCACAATTTCTAATTTAGGTGCGTTTGTTTCCTTGTAAAAAAGAAAATTTTCTTTCCAAACTTCTTTTCCTTTTATTTTATTTCAGGCAGAAAGTATTTTTTAGAATTTATAAAAAATTTAAAAATATCATATTATTTGTCGGTTATGTCAAATTTAATCCTTAAATTTTTGATCGCTATATATTTTGTTTGAATTTTTTTTTCAATTTCATCCCTTAAAATTTGATTTAATTTGATTTTTATATTAACTTTAGTTCTTGTTTCTATGATTGTTATTTACTTTTCTCTTATCATTTTTTTAATTGAAATTTTTTATTTGTCAAATTTGGTTCTCATTTTTTTGATTATTACTTATTTTATTTAAAATAATTTATGAAATTTTAATTATTATTATTTTAAATTCATCATCTTTTAATTTTTTTATCTGTTAAATTTGATCTTTATTATTTTAATTATTATTTATTTTATTTGAGATAATTTATGAAATTATATTTTTTTTCAATTCTATTCTCATTCAATTTTTTGATTTGTAAGATTTGTTCCTTATTATTTTAATAAACTTGAAAATAAAAATAAAATATTAATAAATTATTTTCCAGCTCATTTTTCATAACATGACCAAACACTAAAAAATATTTTTCAACTTATTTTTCATGACACTACTAAATATTAAAAAATAATTTATTTTTTTGAAATTTACTTTTCAAAAATGTCTCCAGAACACAAATAAAGTCGATATTATTCTTTCTAATTACATTTCTCAAAACTCTCCTCTTATAACTTCCACCCAGACAACATACATTCCAAGCTAGCATACTACCCATGAGAAAGAGAATAAAACACCCACACTGAGTTTTTGAAAATATAAATTAACTCGTGTTTTTAAAAGGTTTAATTTTATTTTTTATTAAAATTTAATTTTTTATATGTTTTTAATTGTTTTGATACGTTGATATCAAAAATAATTTTAAAAAAATAAAAAAAATTATTTTAATATATTTCAGAATGAAAAATAATCTAAAAAATAATCACAACTATACTTCTAAACAGGCCCTCGATAGCGCTTAGTGTTCACTAACACTTCTTCTCCCATTCCACCCTTGGGATTTCCATTGAAAAGATCTTGAATTCAATTATTGGAAGAAGATAGAATAATATTTAAGAATTATCCTCATTATATTGTGTATTTATGTTAGTCCAAATTAAGTTCATTGGATCTCACCGCTGGAGGGGAAAAAAAAAAACCTCTTGATAAAAGCAAGTTTAATAATCTATTAACTTTTTCAGACGCATCAAGATATTTAATTTCTCTTACTGTTGCATTTTTATGGGTCTCCATATTAATAAATTATTGTTTAAACAAATTCTTGATATAATCTCTTCTCAAATTAAACTTTTATTCCTTGCGGTGATATGCAGTAAAATAAATTATTAAGGTAGCGTTTGGTTAATATTTTAAAATAAAAGAGATAAATATAATTAATAAAGACAGAGAAGATAAGATAAAAAAAATTGAAAAAAAAAATTATTTTACTTTTAATATGTGTTATTATCAAAATTATTTTTAAAAACAATTATATATATATATATATATATATATATATATTACTTTAATTTATATTGAATGTTAAAATTAATAATATTACAATAACCCTAGTTATAAAACTAGGACTGAATTAATGGGTTGACCCGCAACTTCGACTAGTCCAAGTTTAAGAAAATATAGTGAAATTATTGACTTAACCCGACCTAGTCAAAAACCCAAGATAATCCAGGATAAAATATGGGTAAAAAATTCATAGACTTTTGAAAAAAAAATATTAGTCAAAAACAAGGTTACTTTAATTATTATTTTTTTTGGGTTTGTTAGGTTAACTCTCTTGACCCATGATTTAAACTTTGTCTCGAGTTTTAAAACTATGATAATAATTATTTTTATTTATATATTGACTCAGATTAACTCGTGTTGAGCCTCGTGACACATGACCTAGACCTTGTCCTTATTGACACTGTAGTCATGTTTTAAAACTATGATAATAATAATTTTTATTTTTATATTGATCCGGATTAATCCAGGTTGATCTTTTAATTCATAATCTAAGTCTTGTCCAGGTTGACTTTCAAATTAAGTTTTTAAATTATAATAATAATTTATTTTATTTTATGTTAATCATTTTAACATATAATTAATCAATCCCTTATCTTAAGTTAAATTTTAAAATTATAATAATTTTTATTTTTATTTTTATTTTTATTTTGATCGGGATGAACAATGTTTTCAACTTGTCTTTTAGTTCTGTTTATTAATCATCGAGCCCCCGTAATGAAGACAAGGTGCTAGAATTGTGGAGTGATCCAACTAGCTGCGAGACAGGTTGCCTCTTTGTGCACAAACCATCTCTGAACCTTCGGATTCCTTCGGTTAATTTTGACCTTACCCTCAGGGCCTCATGCAAAATAGGATGAACCCCAGTAATGAAGTGGACCCATTGGCCAATAGGGTGAAACCACATGATTATCGTACATGACACGTGTGCCTCATGGAGAAAATCACAGAGCTATCGCAGTTGCATTTGCATTACTATATATAGTCATTGGAAAATAACATATAATAATAAAAAGTTTCCTTTTCTCCTTTCGTTCTGACATGTACGTACTTCACTAGTATTCTTTTGCACCAGTCTTTGAATACATGAAACTCTAATCTGATGGACAAAAATGAACTTGTTTCTTGTGCAATTATACCTTTGGTGCTGGAGGAAGCTCTTAATTCAGTATGAAATTCTAACTTGTAAAAGTGGTCAAGGAAATAATTCGCAACGAATTAAAGGGTTTGCTGAGAGAATTTGTTGGTCAAAAAAGGGTTAAGCCTAGCAATTCAATATAAATTTGATGACTAACTAATTGATGTATGATCATCCATGGTTTAGTTCTGTGGCGCTGCCGAGTTTTGAATGACGATGCTGTTCCTGTCTATGGATAAGGATGATGATCAGGAAGTCAAATTCCATTCATAATGTTTAGGTCGTTGACACTGTTTTTTCATCATGGAGTTTGTGATGTTCCCACGTACGTAATCATGCATGCAATGCACACGTACGCACGATATTCCCCCCTTGAAACGACAATCGTAGCTCATCAAGAGAGTTCTGCTTGTATTTGTATCCCTGGCTGCATCGTCTAGTCGTTATGGAGAGAAAAGCATGTAATTTTTAAAAGAAGACGCAAGAATATATATATAATTGCAAGGAAAGTGACTCTCGTGTTCGCACAAAGAGCGAAGCTCACAGTCCTTGATTTTTTTAATAAAATGATTTAGTTAAGCATATTATTGAAATATATATTTAAACATCCCCATTTCCCTCTGTGTGTGTGTATGCAGACAAAAAGGATGATGATGAAACTCACACCACATTTATTCCCTTTTGAGCCAAGGATGATCACTACAAATCATTGAGAAATCAGCTTAATTATTAATTTTGACAGAAGATTTCAAACCAGAATAATATATTTGCAAATTGCACATAAACAATTAATTTCTTATTTTAATAACGTGAACAACCGCCAAAATTATTGAGCATCGGATGATAGTTATTATATCTCCACCTTCAAGACTTTCGTTATCGAAAGAGTCCTCTTTCACGTTAAAAAAAGAAGAGGAAGATGATAAATATATCTTTTCAAAGCATAGTTTTGAAACTAGGGCTGGTTTGACGGGTTCATCCAGGACTTGACCGATCTGAAACTGAAACTGGAGCGGCTTAAAGAAAAAATTAGGGAAAAAAAAACCCGGTTGATTTGGCGATCCGGTTGACCTGGTTGCAAACCTGTTGACTTTTATTTTTTTTGTTTTACTAAAACGATGTCGTTTTAATTTAAAAAAAAAACTGACCCGGTCAAGACTCGGAACCCGGGTCTTGGACTAGGTCGGGTCTTAAAACTATGTTTCAAAGTGTTATAACAAGAAAATAAAAATGAAGGATAATAATTACATAATATAGAATTAATATACTAAAATAACTTCTTCCAAAAAAAAATATATACTAAAATAATTGGGTGTTTTCGTTGTGGATCCATTGTTCACTTATATTTTTAATCCTGAAAATTAAAATAAAAAACATTTCCATTCTCTCTTACCAATCATTTAATTAATTAAGTTGCCTGGGGGGAAGGAATTAGAAAAATTCATGTTAGTCCTAGTAAAAAACGCATAACTAGTTTTTAATTAAATGATCATAAATTTATTATTAATATACTTAATGTATCATAATCTCGTTTTATTATTACATAAATTTAAAAGCTTTATAATTACACTGTGGGCTTTCAAGAAACCATAAAAAGATCCTTTTTATTTTTCTTCAATTGCAACATAATTACAATAATTAAATGCTGAGAGTAGTGTACGTTGCAACTTGCAACTTCGGCCCCCTAACCCATGGTTTAAAGCAGCTAGCACAACTATTCTAACAAGCCACCGTTTTGATTTGTTTACCCAAATTAATGCATATAATAGTTAATTAATCTTGAAATGGATGGGCAGAATCGTTGACTAGTAATGGACAGTATGAGCCATCTCAAATGGTAACTGCATCTCCGGCCTATCTCCTTATCTCCATCCGCGTAGGGAGAACACCGAATTCACGAGCTGGTGTTCTTCTCTTTTCTACTCTCTCTGTGTGAAATTAATCACTGGATCTCATAATGAGCTCATGAAAACCCAAATATATTAATTCGAAAGAAATGTATGAATTTGATGTGTTGGGGACCAAACATCTGATCACTCCATAAAAGAATACGTGGAGGACGAGATACCAACCAAGACCAGCCAAGTTCATTTCCTTAGCCGTCCTTGTGCATGGATATCTCTTTCTTTATTTATTCTTCAAAATTATTACCAAACAGTAGCGGAGGATCTACACTGGTTTATACTTTACTTCGTTTGAATAATGAGTACTGCATGCAAAAGAAATTTTCAATAACGCGTTTTTTGTCTAGTCAAACACTACAAACTAAAAATTCATAGGAGGGACGACAGGGACCGGTATACGTAACAATCCTCATCAATTTATACTTACATTTTATTCTTTAGGACTTATTCTATATTAACAGTCTGTTGCTTCCATATCATCCATATTTTTTCCTCGTCGAAATTAATTAGGTTCACGGATACATGGATATTTTGTCAAGAAAGAAGGCTGTACAAGCATGTACCCATTGGTTATAGCGCGACCAAGCCAACACTCAGCTTCTATATAAGGCAGTTAATTTAGAAAACGAATCCACACAAACTCATAAGCCCTAAACCTTCTATCAAATCCATTTCTTCAAAACCCGTTTCAAACTTGCCAACCAATAACTTCAATAAGCCATAATTTCTATGGCTGTTCGGATTGTGCTAACGTTTTTACTTGTGCCTTTTCTACTCTCCTCAACCATTTTGGGGTATAATTCCGATGAGGTAATGTCTTGGTGTAGCAAAACACCTAACCCACAACCATGTGAGTATTTTTTAAGCCATGACCATAGAAATACCCCCATTACACATGAGTCCGATTTTCTCAAAATCTCTATGCAACTAGCCTTAGACCGTGCCATGCAAGGTAAAGTCAACACTTATTCCCTAGGCTCGAAATGTAGAAATGGGCTTGAAAAGGCTGCATGGGAAGATTGCCTTGAGCTCTATGAAGACAGCATTCTCTGGCTCACCAAAACCACTAGCAGCAAGTGCACAGACTATGATGCGCAAACATGGCTCAGCACGGCTCTAACCAACCTAGAAACGTGCCGAACCGGGTTCACTGAATTCGGGATGACTGACTTTATTTTGCCTTTGATGAGTAATAATGTGTCCAAGTTAATTAGCAACACTTTGGCTATTAACAAGGTATCATACAGTGAACCTAGTTACAAAGAAGGGTTTCCTTCCTGGGTCAGACCTGGTGACCGGAAACTCTTGCAATCATCTTCACCAGCTTCTCAGGCAAACATTGTGGTGGCAACAGATGGGTCAGGGAACGTCAAGACCATCAAGGAGGCCATAGATGCGGCATCCAAAAGGTCAGGGTCAGGGAGGTATGTAATATATGTGAAAGCAGGGACATACAATGAAAACGTTGAGGTGGGAAAAAAGGTGAAGAATGTTATGATCGTTGGTGACGGTATAGGGAAGACAATTGTCACCGGTAGCAAAAGCGCTGGAGGAGGTACTACAACTTTCAAGTCGGCTACTTTTGGTGAGTATCCCTAATCAATTAATTTGCTTAATAAATTAATTAAGATTTTAATTCAACCATGCTGGGAATTAATGGATCTGACTATATATATAGCTGGAAAGCTTTGTTACATAGATATTGCTTTTAGTTAAGGTGACACGGAGGCAAAAAAAAAAAAAGGGTTAATTGGGGGCAAGTTTTGAACTTAGATGTATATATCCTTGCTAATTAAGTAGGAAAAAAACTGTAGAACAAAGCTTTAGCAACTAATTATTGGGATTTTATACTTAGCGTTCTTAAGGTCAATCCTAGAAAAAAAAAAGTAGAGGGAAATCAAGAGTTATGATTATCCCTATTGTATAATATAACTCTCATTTGACTAAAAACAAAAAGAAAAAGCCAAAATGGGGGAATATAAAATTTTTAGATTGAATAAGTATTTGGGTTTGTTTAACTTGAAAAAAATATTTAATTGATATTATTTTTAATTTTTTTTTATGTATTGATTAAAAAGTAAAATAAAAAATTTTTAAAAAATTATTTAAAAAAAAATCTTACCTTGTCGTTACCTAACACACAACTAAAATATTCATTTCCAACATTTCACACCCAAGAAATATCTCGAAAAGTTGAAACATATTTTAAGATTGTTTATTAATGTCATCTCGAAAGCGACAAAATGGATAACTATTTGGAGCCTGTCTATCATACTAGGGACCATATACATAGGTATCTACATAGGTTTGGATGGTCCTCGATTCCAAGAAGTACGTACCCAATAGGCTCTGAATTGCTTGAGAGGAAGAAACACCAATATTTTAAGCAATATCAAATCCCAGAAGTCTAAGCTAGCTGGTTCCTCCACTTGGAAAGTCTTATGCTTTTGATAGGGGCAAGCCTAGGGGCCAGCAGAGATTGCCCATATAAAAAAAAAAACAAACAAACAAACATTGTCTTCTGCTATCAATCATCATATCTTAAGATTGTTTATTAATTTACAATATAGAGCTAAAGCTGGCTTCATCAGACGGATACTGAGCTACTCGATTTTTTTAATGATTTGGAAACTTTCTTTAGAAATCCCAGATAGAGATTGCCCAGAAAATTTGGTTCATGATATATTTTAATCACAGTGATTTAACTCCACTAATTATGAGCTAGTCAAGCACTTCATGTAAGTGTCCTGAGTTAAGCTTTGCACAAATTGCATGTACGTTTATGTACCATCATGATGATTATAAGAAAGTAGCGGGTTTTACTTGGTCATGATATTGATCTCCATGGTAGTATAAAATTAAAAAAGTTTATTTGCAATTTCGCAACCATATTTTGCTCATCAAATATGCTAATTAGACCATCATAACTAACGATTTAGTTGTCCTTGTATGTTTTCAATATTAATGAAAGTAATCTATGAAACATTCTAAGTATCATTTTGGATATTCTCAGCCGTGGTCGGAGATAATTTTATTGCTCGGGACATGACATTTAGAAACACAGCTGGTGCCAAGAATCACCAGGCAGTTGCCTTGCGTTCGGGCTCCGATTTCTCAGTGTTCTACAAGTGCAGCTTTGAAGGATACCAGGACACTCTCTATGTCCATTCTCAGAGACAATTCTATAGAGAATGTGACATCTACGGTACCGTTGACTTCATATTTGGCAATGCTGCAGTTGTTTTCCAGAACTGTAACATCTATGCTCGAAGCCCTCCAAACAAGACAATTACGATTACTGCTCAAGGTAGAACTGACCCTAACCAAAACACAGGAATCTCGATTCACAACTGTAGGGTTACTGCTGCTTCCGATCTAAAGCCGGTCCAAGGCTCCGTTAAGACATACCTTGGTAGGCCGTGGAAACAGTACTCGAGGACTGTTTTTATGAAAACCTTCCTTGATAGCTTGATTAACCCAGCTGGTTGGTCGCCATGGAGTGGTAATTTTGCTCTCGATACTCTATATTATGGAGAATACATGAATACTGGCCCTGGATCATCTACTGCCAATAGAGTTAATTGGAAAGGCTACCGCGTCATCACTAGTTCGGCCGTAGCATCACAATTCACCGTGGGCAGCTTCATTTCCGGGAATAATTGGTTGCCGGCCACCAACGTACCATTCACCGCCGGCCTTTAATTATTCTTTCGAATTATTATATATCTATATAGGGATTGTTATTTAAATATGTTGTTTCTGGGGCATACGTCCTAATTTGAGTTTCTTCTGGCACAAAAGAAAATAAGTTGCCAGTGTCTGGTTCATATTCAGCCTCTAGTTTTCATTCTTTGTGGAGATTTCAGTAAAGAAATAATTATGATTTTTCATTCATGTAATCATTGTAAATCTGTATTGCAGGGCTTTTGGATTTTATCCTGTTGTCTTCTTCTTTTTTTTAATCTTTTTTAAGAGCAAGTTGCATTAAAAAAAGAAGAAGTAATCCACATGGTGCAAGCGAAAGCGAATTTAGAAGATGGAAAATATTTTTCACAACCAAAGCTTTTATTTTTTTGTGGTGCAGACACCGAAAGGAAATATTTTGACGGCAGAACATCTATTTTTTACCTGAAGCCTAGCCCATGCTTCCATCCTCTTGAGATTATGGGCTTTCTTTATCTTAAGGCCCAATCCAGATTTGCTTTAGATGTTTATAGAAAGTGGGCCGTCAGAATGACCCAAATACAGATTGATTGAGAGTAGACTTCATAAAAAAACAAATGAGATCCATATTAGGCCCATCGTGCAGAAACTGAATTGTTATCGATCATCCAAGATTTTTATCAACATGGGATGGCGGCATGCGTGGAGTTGGCTTCTGACTCAGGAGGAAGGATACCCCCAAAATGTTCGAAATCGTTATTCTTGATTCCATTGTTGAGGCCTCGTAGGCATTAAACAGATCAAGGTGTTAATGAACAGAGACTCAGAAAGTACTCTGTTCTGTTTTTTCATGCATGCTTCCAAAACCTCAAGATAAATTGTTTCAGAATTTGAAGAAATGCAAACTGGATAGTCAAAACAGGTCCATCTTAGTCAGTCTTACTGAAATAATTAATCTATCAGAGTTAGAGATGATCTTAATTTGGATCAGTTTCCACACATCAACATCTTCTAGAGCTGATCTAGAAATGCATGGCTTTGTAAATAAGCAAGTAGTCGAGGAATACTGGTGGGTTTTTGTTGGACAGCATGAGTTGGACAGCATGAAGAGAAGGGAATCAGCAGCTAACACAGAAGGACTTGGCTACCAGAAGATAACACCAACTTCTTTTGTGTAAAAAATCAGTCTATTTAAATAGAGAAAAGTAGAAAACCAATCTCTCTCTCACAGATTTATTAAAACAAACAACAAGGACTTAGCCACCTCATGATCACCCTTTAATAATGTTTGTAAGATACCGTATGTCGTGTTCTTCTTAATCTGCATTAAAGATTCAATATCCAATATAATTTATACTTAAAATGAAGATAAAAACGACATGAATTTGAAAGAAGAAGAAGAAAATACCCATTACTCTTCTGCAAAAAGAGAGGAGAACGATTAGGACGGCTACACCTGCAAGTATTCCAACAACAATGGCTACTGTTTTCCCCTCATCATCCTCGTTGGAGGAATCTATACGAAACCAAAAGCAATAGAATTAGTCCTCTGCAAACGGCTTGACAGGAGACTAGATAAAGCTGCCACTACCTCATGACATTGTTCCTTTTAAAGGAACCTATTCTACCATGTGTAATAGATTCCTTTAAAAGGAATCTATTCTGCCTCAACAGTGTTGAGTTGGCCTAATCACTGAGAAATAATGGAACACAAACACTCTTTCTTCCTATCCATCAGACTGTTTAACCATGGATAGAAGAGAGGAAGGGCCTAAAAGAAAGCAACCAAGGTGCCCATACACCTTGATGATTTACTTTATTAAAGCAATATTTGCTGACTTCTTGCTTGTGGAAGAATTCAAAAGGTCTTCATTGTCACAACGAATGTTCAGTCGGATCACAAAATGACATAAAGGCAGGAATGGAATACATTGTCACCATACGCAAGTTCTACAGTGCTTTTAGTACAAAGCATTGAGGCATGGTGCCGCCATAGGAGACGACAGTAACAACGGCAAATTCCAGATATCAAATTAATTAGTTGGGGTAGGCTATATAGATCATTTTGTGATATTTTACGTGATCATATTGTAAATATTTGATTGATGCAGACGAAGTCTCAAGCAAATATTACTATCCAGTTGAAACTTTTACGAAACAAATTTTGCCCTCATTCTCATTACCATTGCAAATGGTTGAATGCCTTTTTCTTTCGTTTTTTTTTTTTTAACAAAGGGACTGTGTATCTGGTTTACACCGAAGGCATGGGAGAAGGCAGCCTGGATCTACAATTGATGAATAAAAAACATAATTAAAAAAATAAGGATTAAAATTAAAATAAAAACAAAAAAAAATTAAATAGTAAAATTAAAAAGAAAAATCAATTTAGTAAAAAATCAAAAAAAATAACTAAAAGAATGAAGATCAAGTTAAAAATATAATACATGAAAAACTGGGATTGAATGATGAAATTGAAAACAAATAAATTTTTTTACAAAAAAACCAAAAAATATAAGAAATGAAATTGAAATACCAACAACAATAAAAGTCAAGTTGTGATTTTTAAAAAAGAAAGGAGAAAATAAAAAAAATAAAGGTCTATCAATGACAAATAAGACTATCACCTTTAGCACACACCGCACCACTAGGAAAATGATGCAGAGACACTTCCAACAATATAATAAAATAAACTTTTTGGATGTTAGGAGACGTTGACACCTCCATATGCTAGAGAATATGCCATATGTGCTCCAACATTTATATATATATATATATATATATATATATATATAAAATATCGAACTGTTCGTAAACTAACTTAATAATAACAAAAAAATCATTTTGAAAAAACAAAAAGGCCCTTTGACATTGGTTTTAAAATTTTTGTTTTTAAAAATATTTTAATCGATTTATTATACTTTTTATTTTTTATACTTGACCAACTATCAAATTGCATTTTAGTTGAATTGATAATAATAGAAAAAACTATTGTGAAAATGCAAAATTGCCCCTTCATATCAATTTTTTTTTTCTTCCAATAATATTTCAGTTATTTCTCTTGCATTAAAAATAAAAAAACTTATTTATCTCCTATTAATTTAATAATAACTAATATAACTTGTAGAAATATCTAAATGCCTACAATAATCAGTGTTAAGTTTTTAAGATATGCAGACCGTGAAATAACTATTCATGATTTCAATCACGAGCTATAGTAAAAACGAGATGCATGCCCGCGCGCTACTGTAAGCTTATAAAAAAAATATATTTAATGGTGTTATAATTATGAACCAGTTCTAGATAAGTAATAGAAACTAAAGGTATGATGGAGCCAATATTTCATGACAGAAAAAAAAAGTTGTGTTGGTGATAAAAAAAACTTATAGACTGAACAAAATGATTTATAGTAATCCACAGTGTTTTGGGAGGAAATATATAGTGCTTTCACCACATGATTTAGCTTTTCTGTTAATAAAAAGCAAAAAAAATTACAAAACTAAATTCTTTACCAACTTAATATTAAAAAAAACCAACAAAGATAATTTTGGAAGGAAAAAAACTTACGATGAAAAATATTGTACCAATTGACAATGTTTTGTGAGGAAAACCACAGTGCTTTCCCCAATAAAATAAAATAAAAAACTATTTAGAAAAATATTGTAGCAATCCATAGTGTTGTGTGAGAAAAACTACAACGCTTTCCCCATATAATTTAACTTTATTGTAATTATAATTCTTAACCTACTCAATATTAAAAAAAAATCGATAAAGATAATTTTGGAAAAAATCAAATGGGAAAACACTGCAACAATTCACAGTGTTTTAAGAAAAAAAAGTACAAAGCTAAATTTTTAATCAGCTCAATATTAAAAAAATCAAATCGACAGAGACAATTTTAGAAAAAAATAACAAAAAAAACACCAAAAGAAATGGAAAAAAATTATGTTTGAAACACTGTAGCAATTCACAGTGTTTTGTGATGAAAGCTACAGTGCTTCCCCACATGATTTAGCCTTATTTGTAATGACTTGTAATTATAATTCTCAACAATGTTTTGTGAGGAAAGCTATAATGTTTTTCCCATATGATTAAGTTTTATTACAAAGTTAAATTCTCACCAACTCAATATTAAAAAAATAAAATCGACGAAGATAATTTTAGAAAAAAATATTACAAATAAAGAAAACACAAAAGAAACTAGAAAAAAACCACGTGAGGAAAAACTGTATCAATCCATAGTGTTTTGTGAGGAAAAACTTGTAATTGCAATTCTTAACCGGCTTAATATTTAAAAAATAAAATTAACAAAGATAATTTTAGGAGAAAACATAACAAAACAGAAAAAAACCATATGGGAAAAAATACTGTAGTAATCCATTGTCATTTTCGAGGAAAATTACAGTGTTTTACTCATATATTGTAACTGTAATTTTTAACCAGCTCAATATTAAAAAATAAAATAAAAAAAGATAATTTCGAAGAAAATCATAAAAAAACAAAAACAAAAAAAACCATGCGGAGAAACACTATAGCAATCAACAATATTTTAAAGAAAAAAAATTACAAAACTAAATCTCAATCAGCTCAATATAAAAAAATAACATCGATAAATATAATTTTGAAAAATAAAAAAATAAAATAAAAAAATTATGTGGGAAAATACTATAGTAATTTATAGTATTTTTTAAAAAATTATAAAGTAAAATTTTTAATCAGCTCAATATTTAAAAAGTAAAATCAATAAAAAAAAAGTGAAAAAAAACGAAAACGTGGAAAAAAAAAAGAGGAAGAGAGGAATGCACCGTGGATGGTTTCCCCACATTTAGATGGATGTATAATTCCTCCTCAATTAGCATTTGTTAATGAAGAAAAAAAGTAAGCATGAATCAAACCTGAAGTGAGATCATAGTAACCTGATGCCCAGTAGCGAGCATAACACTGACCCAGGTACACATCTGCTGCTGCAGATCCACATAGATTCTTCAACTGCCCAACAGCATCCGCGAGACAAGAAGAGCAATCACTAGAGCTCAAATCTCCTAAACACTGTGCATAACCTTCTACTGGACCTGAACAGCTAACTTTAAATCCCATAGCTGTTGGCAAGTCAGCAAGAACATCATCTCTACGCCTAAAGAAGTCAACATCATTGTCTACACTTTTACTGCACCTTTTGTATTTCAGGTTCGTATCAAGCCTTCCCAAGAAATCAATATGCTCATATCTTACATAGCAAGCTTCAAGTTGCAAAGCAGCACCATAAGAGTATGGACAAACCAAACTTATCTGGTTAACAGCACTTTCAATGCATCTTGAACAATCGGTAGTTTTTAAATCACCCCTGCACTGATACAAGCCATAGCAAATTCCTTCAGGGGGTGATGAGCTTCCATTTCCAATGGCAAAGCTGTTGTAAGAAGCTTGAGAAGATGAGCTGACAATTGAAGCTAGAAGGGAGTTATGGTTTTCTTCAAATGGAGAGTTGGGCAAATACGTTTCTTGAGAGCAGTCTGCATAGATGAAGATATGAGCTTTGACAAAGTTGTCATAGTTACTGAGAGAAAGGAAGAGAAAGAAGAGTGAAGTGAGTCTCGGAGCCGGGATTGTTTTGTGAGTGGAGTATAAGTGAAGCCTTCTCAACATTTCTTTTATCTTGTTTTTTTCTAGGTTGGCCTTCCTTCCTTCCCTTTGTATTTGTTTTTGTTATGTGCTTTGCTCAGATGGTGAGGGAGTGTGAATGTGGTTGCCTTTTGGATTTCCCTGAATTCTTAATTTCCCACCAAGAAAAGTGCCCATTTGTTCTTCGTGATTTATTTTTGTAAGACGACATCTTCAACTTTTTACTTCATCCTCAATAAAGATCAGCATATACCATTGCTTTTAATTCTTGCCAAGATCTAAAAAAGAAGTTTCTAAACAGTATTATTCTAATTTGATAGTGGGAAAGTTGATGCTGCAGCCAGTCGGGTTGAAATGATGCCTTCTTACAGACTTGGGAAACACTCTGCTTAGCTACATAAGCTATTAACTAACGGCACAACACCTTAGCAGAGATCTGAACTATGGAAACTAAAACAAATTTTAGTATCAGAAATGTGCTCAAACATTTACCTCACCCGATGATCAGTTCCACATGAATCAGAAAACCAAATTAGGGGAATCTATGCAGGAACAACATTTTTTATCTCGAAATGTGACATTTATTTACCTGTTAAGCTTTTCTTGTTCTTGTGCTTGTCTAATTACTTCCGACCTGCCATGTTCACCAGAGTAGATTTATTTGATCTGTCTCGATCATTTATTTTGGAAAAATAATTGGAACTTTCTTAGAATGGAAGTCCTCTGGGGAAACTCTAAAACAGCCTGCGTTAGTGACCTTTCAGAATTGGAGCTGAACAACATTAGAAATCATGCCACCATCCCTACTCAAGTAGTGAGTTTGATTCCCACGTCCTAAAAACTATCACAAGAGAAGAAAACAAACATATTGAATTTTTTTATAATTAAAACTGCAATCCTATTTCAAAATGTAGTGTTACTTATTCTACTTCATCATTATCGGGATAAGCAAGAGATGAACTTCGATTCCTTAAAAACCAATCTTGATATATAGTTTCAGAATCATATCTTTGCCATTACATGACAACAAACTGGTTAACAGTTTTGCAGTCAGTGAGAATTTTGTAAGATCAACATAAGAATTTCCTTCACCGCATCTGCAACAAAGAACAAGCAACCTTAAAACACTAAGGAAGACAGTTCAATTGTCGGCATATCAGAAACGTTGTCGAATTTGGTGAAAAGATAAGAGTTTTAATACATAGTTGATGCAACACCGCAAGAGCAAATCTTTCACCGCTTAAACTAACGCAAAAAAGGTAAAAAAATCAAACTTGATGCACGTAAGAGGGGAAAGGATCTCTTAGTCTTAGTATTGGCACTGGACACTGGAAACAAGAGTCACTTAAGACCACAGACACAGACAGTATGCAGCATTAACTAAACACTGCAAAAGCATTGAAATCATGAAGTATTTGCCATAGCATCGCATGGAAAATTACTTTGGTGCAGCGCAAAGGCCATTTACAATTATTTACGAAGGAAAAGGACATGATTTACGAAGGAAACAAGGCATAATTAAAAGGCATAATTAAAACTTTGCAGAAACTGATCATGTGTCATGCATGAAACAAATATACACGGATACACCCGAATTGTCTGTAGTCTGTACCCTTCTTTCACATAAAAATGGAATGTTCATCCACCTCATTTCATTGACATGCGAGAGAGGAAGTAAAACTCCGAATGTATTGCACAACTCTTTTGTTTTTTGTTTTGGACTTGTACAAACAGCTTCAAAATGCTAAGAGATGCAATTTTCCTGAACTAGAGCTATGCTAAAAGGGACTATTTTCAAAATTATTGCACACTAAAATGTATTTGCAAAATGCTTTTAAAAATATATTATTTTATAATCAATATAACCACAAAGAAAACAAATTAAAAAAAATTATCAACATCAAATTTCAATCAACCCAACATTAAAAAGTCCAATTAAAAAAATAATTGATGATCAGAGAGCTAAAAAAAAAAGAACTAGAATTGATACTTTTTTTCATAAAAAATAAAATGAAATCTGTTTTTCCTTTCCCTCAATTGTGGTTCTCTCACTTTTAATTCCTTAAAAACAACGACCGAATCAAATCTTTTTTCACGTAAGCTAGCACCAACTCATGACAAATTGTTTTTTAAACTTCAATAACCATATAAAAGGTATATAAAATCAATTTACAATCTTAATCAACATAACATTAAAAGAATAAAGTGAAAATTTAAAAAAAAA
>Ga0325410_1002606_pt1 | contig 20201 bp, 6 predicted proteins | sample PopdelMetagenome_16_FD_206182 | JGI IMG/M metagenome (GOLD analysis project Ga0325410, IMG submission 206182) | Populus deltoides microbial communities from Bellville, Georgia, United States - Xylem-PdIQD-R3 | ecosystem: Host-associated > Plants > Phyllosphere > Stem > Wood/Secondary xylem... | reverse complement strand
AGTCTCCTAGAGCCTGGTTTGAAAGGTTCACCAAAGCCATGGTTTTTATGGGATATCGGCAAAGCCAAGGAGATCATACTTTGTTCATCAAACACTCCATTTCAGGGGGAGTTACTATTCTGATTGTTTATGTTGATGACATTATAATAACAGGTGATGACTTTGTGGAAAGAGATAAGTTGAGAAAGAGACTTTCAGCAGAATTTGAAATCAAGGAATTGGGGAAGTTGAAATACTTTCTTGGCATAGAAGTGGCACATTCAGAAAAAGGAATTTTTATCTCTCAACAGAAGTATATTCTTGACCTTCTAAAGGAAACAGGAATGGTTGACTGCAGACCATGTGAAACACCTATTGATCTAAAGCACAGACTTGAGAATGATGAGGAAGGAGCTACAACTGACAAGGGTCAATACCAAAGGTTAGTTGGTAAGTTGATCTACTTAGCTCACACTCGTCCAGACATTGCTTATGCCGTGAGTGTGGTGAGTCAATTTATGCACAACCCGAAAGATTCACATCTCCAGGCAGTGTATAGACTTCTCAGATACTTGAAGTCTACTCCTGGAAAAGGAATTTTGTATAAAAATCATGGGAATTTGAACCTTGAATGTTATACAGATGCAGACTATGCTGGTGCATTAACAGATAGAAGATCAACATCAGGATATTGTACTCTACTGGGAGGAAATCTTGTGACATGGAGAAGCAAAAAACAAAGTGTTGTGTCAAGATCAGGTGCAGAAGCAGAATTCAGATCAATGGCCCTTGGAATTTGTGAGTTGCTATGGATGAAGATTATCCTAGAAGATTTAAGAATCAAGTGGGATGAACCAATGAAGTTGTACTGTGACAATAAGTCTGCCATTGCAATAGCACACAATCCAGTACAACATGATAGAACTAAACATGTGGAGGTAGACAGACATTTCATCAAAGAAAAGTTACAGAGTGGATTGATATGCACTCCTTATGTGCCTACCGGGGAACAACTTACTGATATACTTACTAAAGGTGTTCAGAATCCTGTGTTCAAAAACACCTTGGACAAGCTGGGAATGAAAGATCTCTTCCATCCAGCTTGAGGGGGAGTGTTGAAGATTCTGAAGTAATTAAGGCAGATTTGAAGCTGATTTTTTGGGAGTAAAAATAGAAAGTCAGATATCCTTTCTTATAAATCAGAACCTAGCAATAATACCTATTTATGTGTAGTTAATAGCTGTCCTAATATAGATGTGTAGATGCTGTATATATTCAACAATTCATTATGAAATAAAGTGAGAAGTCAGAATTTAACAACTCTCCATATCTGGTAATGGTCTTCTTCTAGGTTTTTTTTTTTTGTCTTTTAGGGTTTCTCTCAAATTGTCCTCCTCTCCCCTTTTTTTTCATACCCTGAGATCTGTATTTATAGTGCCAGAATCCCTTCGCGTGTGAGAAACCGAGTTTCAATCAAACTCATTCTCTTCTTTGAAGTTTGAATTTGATTAAGAATCAAATTTGAAAGCGGATAACTATCATTATCTTAAAGACCAGGATTATCTCAAAGATAAAGATTATCTTGAAGATAATGATTATCTTGAAGATAAATATAGAATGACAAAAGCACATTGTAATCCTTAATTTTCACGGAAGTTGACAAATCACACTTTTCATCGAAATAAATCTCTGATCTTTTAATTTTTCATTTTAAATCCTGTAAAAATTAAATTAAAAGCCAAAGGGCCAAAATTGGGTTATGACAATGATATGCCTATACCAAGGAATAACCATTATGATATCATCCTCTCCACTTAACAGTGAACTACCTGTTAGATATAACATTATAACCAATCCATTGATTATTCATGACATTGACTTTATTTATGGAAAAACATATTTATTATTAATAAAGTTTTTTTTTATCTTCAATATTAATTTATGTTTGATTAATGAATCTATAGTAAAGATAAAGTCATTGGGAAAAAAATGCTTTAAAAAACAATTTATAAAATAATTATAATTATAAGATTCCTATTGCATCAAAGCTTTTTCATAAATGCCACTAGTTAATGTTCAAATAAGACTTGATATTAATTATAATTTTTAAGATTGATACATATTATATACATATTTTTTTTTTTTATGAAATGAAGTAGTTGTTCTTACAAGTTGATGTATGGGGAATACTTGGAGTTAATATGTAGGTGCTTGTTAAATGACATGTTTACTAAATCGACATGCATGAGGATTTCATATGAAAAAATCACACATGTCTATGAAAATACTCACATGACAATTATATAAGTGATTCTTAGATTGATATCATTAAGTTATCTTATTAAAAAAAATATTGTTTTGATCCTGACTGCATGTTGCCTTAATAAGAGGTAAAAAATAAACAAATATTAAGTATAACATAAACTATATGAAGATTTTTAAGTGATCAAGAGAAGATTCATCATCATAGGTGAATTAGAAAAAATATTTCAGTACTTATTCTAAAATAGTATTGATTGTGGAATCCTTGTGTAAGGTGAAATGATGTTTGAAAAAAATTTAAAATCTTATTCAAAGAATCAATGACTATAATGTTAAGAACAAATATAATTTGTCAGAGCAGATACACTTCATGCTCAAGTATCCAAATCAAAACATTCTTGATGAAGGGGTAATAATTATATTAAAAAACTAGTCATTAAAATTTTAAGTTAAACCATTTATGAATTTTTTAATATTTAAGGGATTATGACACATTGTTAGATGTTGTTCCTAATCTTAAAATATAAATTAATCAATTTATTAAATTGATAATAAGTTAAATTATTTAACTTATTTAATCCTATTTTGATTAGAATTGTAATTTATATTTGTGTCAACAACAAGTAAGAATTTAATTTATGATGATTAATCAATTGTAACTTTATTTGTAAATAAGTTTTAAAAATTAAAGATTTAAGTAAAATTAATACAGAGAATTACAATTCTAGACCTAGAAAAATCAAGTAGTGACTTGATTGTATAATTTCTAAAACTATCCGGAAATAATATGTGATATATTTCAAGGGGAAAAATGATACTTTACAATTTATTGGGTTATCAAGTTTTCTCTATAAATAGAAAAGTATACCTTATTCTGATCATTTGATAAATAAAGATATGATATGATTAAATACACCTAAAATATAGAAAATAGCTAGCATTAAAGGTATAATAATCACTCTATCTTAAAAGATTCTTAGGAGATCTTTGATCGTGAATGAAGATAATATTTTCAAATAATCTCCACGCGAACCTTAAATAACCCGAAATTATCTAAGGAGACCCTTAGGACTCCTAATTTTTTTTAATTATTGTTTTTGTTACGTTTATGTGTTTTGAGAAACCTAACACTATTAAATTAATATTCTTTTAAGTTAGTGTGGCTTATAATTATCTAAATGTTCATGAGTCATAAAGTAAAAGGCTCTAATCTAGGAGCTCACATCTTCTTAGTAAACACACACAACATCACTTTAAAGGCTTCCCTCTTCTTACATATGTGCTAACTTAAATATAAGGGAATTTTTTGAGTCTAATAAGATATCTGTTGGGTAACTTTAGTATCCTAGTTTTTTCACTAATCTTGAAAAGATCTAAATCCAATGGGTTTTGTATGAATCTCACTAACAAGTCATAACATGTGACTGATAAACCTCCATCTTAACATAAAAATAGTGGTGTCATGTGAATAAAACATTTTATACCCTTTTAATATGAGATAGATTACCCACCTTTCTATTTGTTATTATATAAAAAAAAATGCCACTTTATTTTAAAACGAGACAATAAAAGATAGAAATAACTTATGATTAAATATAAAACTTAGAAAAGGTTCATGTTAACCCATTTTTGAATTAACATGCAATGATTGAAAATGACATTGTTTAAGAGCTTATTTGTTTTTCTATTTCAAAAGTACTTTTGAAAAAAAAATTTTATTTTTATTTTTTTCTTTACTTTAAATTATTTTTTTGATGTTTTCAAATCTTTTTAATATGATAATATCAAAAAAAAATTAAAAATTAAAATTAAAATATTATTTTAATATTATTTTTAAATAAAAAATACTTTAAAAAATAACTCCATCCATAACAATTAACAATATCTAAGTGAGTGTTTGTTTGCCCGGAAAGTGGTTTTCTAGAAATCACTTTCCAAACTTTTTCGTGTTTGTTTTCTATTAGAAAAGTTGGTCAACGAAAAACACTTTCCAGTTAAAGAAAATTTTGGCTTGATTTTCAGGAAAGTGTTTTCCTTTTATTTTGGACAGAAAACACTTTCCAGAAGTTGTGAAAAATTTAGAAATATCATGTTATTTACTGATTATATCAAATTTAGTCCTCAAACTTTTGATTGATATATATTTTGTTTGATTTGTTTTTAATTTCATCCCTTAAAATTTTATTTAATTTGATTTTTATATTAACTTTGATCCTCATTTTTATGATTGTTATTTGTTTTTTTTATCATTTTTTATTGAAATTTTTTATCTATTAAATTTGATCCTAATTCTTTTGATTGTTACTTATTTTATTTGAAATAATTTATGAAATTATAATTATAATTATTTTAATTTCATCATCTTTTAATTTTTTTATTTGTTAGATTTGATCTCCATTATTTTGATTATTATTTATTTTATTTGAGATAATTTATGAAATTATATTTTTTCCAATTTCATTTTTATTAAAATTTTTAATTTGTAAAATTTGTTCCTCATTATTTTAATAAACTTGAAAAAAAATAAAACATTAATAAGTTATTTTCCAGTTTATTTTTCATAATATAACCAAACATTAGAAAGTGTTTTCTAACTTATTTTTTATAACACTACCAAATATTAAAAAATAATTTACTTTTAAAAAATTCACTTTTCAAAAAAATTATTTTATAAAAAAAATGTACTTTCCAGCAAACAATTCAGATCAAAACAAAGGCCAATAGTTTACGTGGTGTCTATACAAACTAGTGTGGGGAGGCGGGTAGAGGATAAACAGCCAAAATAATAATAAGGGTGAGCGAGTGTGGGAGGAGTTTCCTTTCTCTTGTCCTTGCTTGCAGGCTATTATTTCCCTTTTTTCTCCCTTTTTTCTCCGTCTTCCTTCGTTCCGGATCTGAATTCTGATCTCCGAACACTTCCTCCTCTCAATATCGGTACGTTAACTTACAATCTCTCTCTATCTCTCTCTTAAATTTAATTTGATCCGTCACAGAAACAAGTTTCTCTCCTTGACAAAAAAAATAAAATAAAATTGCAGATCATGGCGATGGCCAAAAGCTCCTTTAAGATGGAACACCCTCTCGGTTATTTCTCTAAGAAACTCTTAACTTTTATTATGACATCTGTCTTAATTCTGATCAATTGGTTACCCTAGGGTTTTTTTAGTTTTTTATTTATTTTTAAGACGAGTTAGTAGAACGGTGTGGAATTATATTATTTAATGATTGTGGTGTTTTGGATGATAGAAAGGAGGCAGGCAGAAGCTGGTCGCATCAGAGACAAATATCCTGATAGAATTCCTGTATGTTCTTAACCGTTTTATTTTTGCGTGTTTGTTCGTTGCTGCTCGGACGGTCTTCCTTTTAGTTTGACGTTCTAACTAATTATCTTGTGTAGGTGATTGTGGAAAGAGCTGAGAAGAGTGATGTCCCTGACATTGACAAGAAAAAGTTAGTCCCCCACCTCTTTGTTACCATGGACTGCTTGTATTAGGGTGTTTTTTTTTTTTTTTTTCTGGGTCATGTTATAAATTCCCTGGTTAAACTCTTTGATGATCGAGGTGCAATTTCATTTTCTGAATCTTGGTTAATTGAATCGCCCACTTCATATTATTTTGAGGGCTTCCGTAAATGAGCCTCTTCAAACAGGACTTGTTGCTATTGACTTAATGATCCATATAGGCATGGTCAGCGAGAATTAATTATTGGGGATCGGTAGACCGGTAAAACACCAGTAGCCACTGTTACGATTCTCAATTTACAAGGGCAAAATGTAATGTGTGTTTCGTAACTGCTTCAACGGATAGAGATGTGAGACAGGATTTCCTTGAGGCTGGACTCTTATATGTTCTTGTGTATTAGCTTCCTAGCTGAATGATAAGAGAAACATAACTCTCTTTAAATTCTATGAATTATTAAATGGTTGGAAGGTGCTGAGTGGGATTTTGTGAGGTGTGCTAACTAATATATTTCACATTTTCCATTATCTTGTTGTTGTTTTTTAAATGGAAATTAATTTGGAACTTTGGGATGAGTAGATACTTGGTTCCTGCTGATCTCACTGTTGGCCAATTTGTGTACGTGGTCCGGAAAAGGATCAAGCTCAGTCCAGAGAAGGCTATTTTCATCTTCGTGAAGAATATTCTACCACCTACTGGTGAGATAACATTTAATGTATATTTTGATTCAGAGCGTATGAACATTGCCTGTTTAACAGACTTTGTGATGTGAAAATTGGTTGCTTTGTCGCAGCTGCCATGATGTCAGCAATATACGAGGAAAACAAGGATGAAGATGGATTTCTTTACATGACATACAGCGGTGAAAACACATTTGGGGTCTATTGAAATGTCGCAATGACACGTGTGATCAAGCCACGCAAAAGAAATAAAAAAGGAAGAAGCTAGATTAGTTGTAAATTCTTTACTACTCCCTTGTTTGCTGCTGTCTCCAATTAAACACTGGTCTCTGACTTTTCTTTTTATCTTCGGATAATTGGCTGTCTATATTAAGTGAACTATTCTCCAATCTGTGTTCGTTATTTCAATCTGTGCTGAGTGGATGTCATGCTGTGGGTGATTAATGGCTGGTTGAGTTCGTTATGCATGTGCCTGACTGGTTATTTTGCATTGATGCATGGAACATGGTCGTTAGAAGATGGATGGATGGATGGATGGATGAATGAATGAATGATGCCCTGGGAATTGTGGTTCGAATGATATCCATCTGCATTCTTTGTTCTGTCAAATCAAACCCAAAACGACTTTGCTTTGAGAGCTGATTCTATTGCAAACTGTCACCAAGACGTCATCTGGGCTCAATATATGGAAGTTTGGTTGGTTTGTCAGAAATTAAGTTACAAGGATGACATTTGACCGAATAACTAGAGATAAAGCTTATTTGAGTTTTAAAGAGTTCGAAGGGCATTTTTGCTTAGTGACCAGAAAGAAAAAAAAAAAAGAGAAATTTTCATCAATGTAAAAAGAAAAAGGATGTTATCGGCAAGGTTCAGAATAAAAAAGAATAAAAAAGATGAGGATAAAAGAGACAAGAGACAGGGCATATCTCTTTGCAATTATTATTTTAAAAATATATAAATTCATTCCAAAACTATCTCCAAGATAGATTTATTTTTTTGCCATTTTAACCACATATTTCTGTTCTTTTATTTTTTTATATATCCTTTCTGTTTTAGGGCACGAACCAAACACAACTCAATTAAACCTATTTGGATAAAGCCTAATTCTCTCTACAAACACAACTATAAACCTATCTCTTAATATATCCAAGAACCTTAATTATATAATAATTCTTTTTTAAAAAAATTCAATTTAGTACACATGAATTTAGGTGCCAATAGAATTTCAGTACTATTAAGTATTTGTAACAATTTTAATCACAATACAAAGATAAGAATTCAGATTTTTAATAGAGATGCAGACAAAACCATGATGAATATCCAACCCTTTAAATTCAAAATCTTTATAGGCATGGAAACTAGGCAAACAAACTGTTAATTTGACAAAAAGTAAATTTAAAGACGAGGAGCATAAACAATAAAAACTACAATAATTTTCAAGCTTGAAATACACATAAGAATCTCATAAAGAGAGAACATTAAGGGTTTAGGGCAAGAGACTAGATCGGGTTGTGAGTGAAATTAGCTGTAAGTGATGCAATTTTTTTTTATGGGTTTAGATAAGCACTTCCTTCTTGTGTAGAAAAAAAAAATAAAATTCTTTCAGGTCATAAGTTTTTATTTGTTGACTTCTTAACTTATAGGTGAGGGGACCTTAATGCTTTAGTTAAAAACTTATAGGTGAGGGGACCTTAATGCTTTAAGTTAAAAAATATAAAAGGAATGTGTATGATGAAAGAGTGTTTGTAGTGAATAATGTAAGTATGCTTGAGTGAGCCTAAATGAGCATATATACGATTGTCTTCAAGATCTTTATTTTGACATGGTATCTAGTGGTGTTTATATATACTAGAGATGGCATAACCTTACCTCTTGGAGAGCTTACTTGGTGGAGAGGGAAAAGTGATGGGAATATCTATTTCCTTGGAAAGTGGAGTACTTAGCATACCACACTTACCATTCGTGAATAGGTTGGCACTTGAGAGTAAGTCACTAGTTATAAGGTGGTATGCCTGAAAAGTTGGTGTAAAACAGGCTTAGGGTAGAAAGTTTGGCCTAAAATGTTTAATAAGAAATTATTTATTAGCGAGGAAGGGTGGTGCAGTGTGTGATGGGTGATGCATGGCTCTAGGATGAAAGTATTTTGAAATGTGTGCTTGGGCAAGCAGGTTAAAAAAAGGTAAATAGCAGTAAGAGAAATAAAATAAAATTAATAAATAATCAAATAAATAAATAAAAATAGAAGATAAAGATAGGGGGAGAGTAGGGAAGAAAGAAGAGATAGTGAAAGGAGGGAAAAAAAGGAAAGAAAAGAGAGAGAGAGGGAGGAAAAAAAAGGCAAGAAAGGGATATGGATATTTTCATGAAGATATGAAGAAACACTATTATTTTCTATTTGAAAAATTCAAAAGACAATGGAGATATAATTTTTGAAAAATTATCTTATCTTCAACAATGCTTCATATGGATTTTTTCTTGTTTGTTCAAGTTGCTTCTTTTTCTTTACAAACTCTTAAAGGTATCCTTTGAAGATTAAACTTTTTATTTTTTTAGTCTATAACACTCCTCTGTGTTGTGCCTATGATCATGGTTAAAGATACATAACTTGAGGAGGTTTCTTGTGTTTGAACCACTTTTTATCGGTGGTGAGTATTGCATGAAATCCTTTTCTTTAATGGTGGTCAATACCTCAACACGTGTGATGGCGAGAGGTGTTGTCAAGAGCTCGAGGAATGTTTAGCAATCATAAATGTGCCTTTTGGTGGTCCTTTTTGATGTTCTAATGAGAGACCAGTGGCGTTGTAGAGATTCTACCCTCTAGAGATATGGTGACTTTGCCCAGTCACACTGACTTTCTCTATTTTAATATAATTTTCCATTACTAGTTTTATGTTGATAAGTGTTTTTTCATGGAGAGTGTACATGCGTTCCTATAATAAGTAGTTATAGACTCTACTGATCAGGGCTTTAATGGTGATGAATTTGAGTAGATTTTCCATGCTTAATATTTTCTTGTTGAAACTTTAGAGATATGCCCCAGTAATTTCATCTCCTCATTATATAATAGTAAAGAGCTTGAATATGCTTTTTTTGAATTGGAATGCTGATACTTAAATAATAGATGAGTTTAATGTAGAGATTATAAAGGCTTAGGATAGAGCCAAGAGCAAAGGTTGTGATACCACACTCTAGCAGATCTACAAACATTATAGGATACAATCTTGAACATGAAATCGCTCTTTGTTGTAACTTGCTCGAAGATACTTCTTACATTTTATATATACTCTCTAGGATCTGTAAGGCTATTATAGTTGTCTATATTTGCTTTAGCAGCGACATAATCCTTAAATAGGTGTGTCATAACCTAATTTTTGACCTTCTATTTTTTTATATTTTAAAAAATAGAAAAAAGAAATTCAAAAATGGCCTTTTTAATAAATTCAGTTAATTTTAATTATTTTTTTTATTTTTGTCAAATTCATTTAATTTTTTAAAAATAATAAAAAATAATGATATGAAAAATAAAGAAGCTTAAAAGATAAAAACAAAATAACATAGTTGGGAGCAAAATTAAACAAATAATTGAGTTTAACAAGTCAAGGTTTGAGTCTGGAAAGTTTAGAAAAAACCATAAAATAGCTTAGGTTACAATTGAAAACTTGATTGGAGAAACGTACAAGAAATAAAGAGCTTAATTTGATTAAGATTAAAATAAATTAAAGACCTAGGTGTGAATTTGAAACAAATGGCCAAATTAGAAAAGTCAATTAGAGGTTTAATTGAAAAAAAAATGTAATATAGGAAAAAATTGATCAAAATTGCATAATTTTAGAAACCAACTACTAAAATGAAAAGTTGCCAAACTAGAAAAATCAATCAATTCAATTTAGAGATTGAATTGAAAGAAAACCCAAGATTTAAAACCCTAATTGAATAAACTTGAAAAAACCTAAAAGCCAGAGATTGTAATTAAAAGAAAAATATATTTTAGGGACTAATTGAATTGTTATCCAACTTTGTTTCGGTGCAATTATTTTCAGTCCAATTAAGCTAGTTTAATTTTTCAATCTAATCCAATTAAATCTTAATTTTATTTAATTCAGTCCAATTCTTTAATTGAATTAAATTAAGTAGTGCAATTAAATCAAACATTAAGCCTAAAAACTCAAATTCAAAATCTAGCCTTTCAATTCAAGAATTCTAGTTTCCAAATTGATTTGTTTTCATATCTCCTGGATAAACCCCTCAATCCTAAAAACCCAGCCAAGTTCATTCAAATTCATTCAACAATTAAAACTCAAATTCTTCTTTACAGTAAGCCATTAAAAACGTAAAATTTTCAGTTACAATCAACATTTGAATTTCCAGATTCTAAGCTTATAACTCCTACCTCCCTTTCCATAATAAAAGTCATAAGAACAACATAAAAAGACAAGAGGAGAACAGTAGAAAAACCACATTGTTATAGCCTTCAATTCATCATCCACCCCACTACCTTCCATCTTCTCTCAAAACCGCCTAGTTTTTCTCCAACCAAACTCATACAAAGAACAACATTGAAAAACATCATCTTTCTACCCCTTATGGTTTCTCCTAAGAAACATATTCAATTTTCACACACAACCTCTCAAGCCCCTATCAACAACATATAAAATTTCCCCAGCTTTAAACTACCACTACCTTCACCCAAACAAATTCTCCATTAACCGAGAAAAGAACAACCATAAAATCACCAAACCTCACCTAACCTAAAATAGACCATTAACCATATTAGACCTTGCCACACATTCCATAACCATAGCCAAACAATCATCCAATCATCTTTTCGCTAAAGAAATCATAATCATCAAACCATTACCCAACTATCAACCACCACATACCTGTTGTTTTCCTCTCCATAGCCACTATTGTCGATTCACTAAAACCAATCCCTCACTAAAAGTACCTATAAAAACCTTTCTTTACATAAAAAAACCCCATCATCTTTGACCTATCAACAACTTCCTCCTAAAATAGACTAACAACTACCAAATCTTTCACTTAACAACACCTCATACACATCCCCCCAAGGTTGTCAAAAATATTTTTTTTACACGACACGGAACATATAATATAAACTCGACTCGTAAAATCGAATCTTAAAATCGTAAAATCGGAAGTAAAATTTTTTATCTAAAAATCATAAAATCGCAAGTAAAATATTTTAACTAAAATCGTAAAATTGCAAGTAAAATATTTTAAACAATACAAATATCCAAACATCTTAAAATACATAATTCAAATAAAAGTAAAATAAACAATACAAATATCCAAATATCTTAAAATGCATAATTCAAATAAAAATTCATACATGTCCACAGTATTTCAATAACTAAAAGTTAACACACCTAAAACAAACAGTTTGTAGGTGTGTCATGTAAACTAAACACACACTCATTACCTTTGTCTCCCTCATTATTCCTAAAACAATCATCAAAATCATTACCATCTAAAAGATTATTACTGCTACTACTAGTACCAACACCGATATTAAGAACATTAGTGCTACTACTAGTACCAGGACCAACACTAATATTATCAACAATATTTAACTCCAAGCTCCTTGAATTATCTGGATTGACATCATTTTGAATCTCTAAATCATCTTCAGTTCCATGACACTCTATCCCAACATCATGAAGATTTTCTTCATCATCATTTTCATCTTCTTTACTGTTTTTCCTTCGTGTTGCACTATCAATGACACCAAGCAAATCAAAGTTGAATGAACCATCATGTTTCTCTCCCTCGGTTATCCAATCATCATCAGATGAGAGATGATCAAAAACTTCACCAAAATCATTAGCTTGCTTTTTGACTTGGTTATCATTTAATTTCAGATTGCACATTACAAATACCAAGTCAATTATTTTTTTTTGGTGCAAATGATTTCTTCATTGTATGAACCTATGTAAGCAATTTAAATTAATACCATATAAGATTCTTATAAAATATTAAAATATTAAAATTAAAAAGGAAAAAATTTCCATCTCAAATGCACTCTAGTTTCGCTCGCATCCAGATGAACTACAAGTCAAGCTTAGAACTTGAATTGTAAATTTTTGTAGCTCTGGACATTCATCCCCATAAGAATCCCACCATTTGGCTGGAGTCTTTTTATCCCTTGTTATCTTGGCAGCCTCAATACCAAACAACCCACTTGCATCCTTGACTGAATCAAGTTGCAAGTTAATTTTACACCTTTCACTTGTATCGGGCACCATCCTTTCTAAGCATTAATATAATCCAATTTTAATGTTGGCATTAACTTTAAAATTAGAATTATAATGATAATGAGGATTCAAATAATATGCTGCTGCATGTAAAGGTCTGTGAAGTTGAAGTTCCCATTTTACATCAATGATATTCCATTTAGGCATATAACTACAAAATAAAAATAAGAATATTATCATCAACATTACATGACCTAGCTGATAAACATTATAATCAACTGATAGTAGTAAATAAATAATTAGCAAGTTATATAATCAATATCTTTTTTTTACAGAACCAAAATTCACTTGTATCTTCTCTTTTGCTTGATCCATTGATTTATATATGAAACCCATAACTAGTTTCTCTTCTGAATCAACTAATCGAAGAACTTTTATCAGAGGATATGCTGCCTTAATACATGTAGTAACATCATGCCAAAACTTGATGTCCAAAACATAACTTTGAATTCGCTTCCTTTCTTCTATAAAAGTACATTGGATGGAAGTAAACATTGTCATCAACTGTATCTTACAATTACTCAAACATCCAAGAGTTAAGTATGCAGTAGCGAATCTAGTGGCAGCAGGCCTAATCAAATCCTTTCCTTTTGTAAAATGTCTGAGCATGGAAATGAGAATAGTTCTTGAATATATGTATGGGGTGATTCTCCTCCCATTAGCAATAGTTACTCGATGGACCTCTAGTTTCTTCTCAAAATCTTCCAATATCAAGTCAATACAATGGGCAGCACATGGTGTCCAAAACAATCCTTTTCTTTTTTCCATCAACAATTGCCCCGCTGCCTTATAATTTGCAGCATTGTCAGTGACTACTTGCACCACATTTTCCTTTCCAATCCTCTTCACAATAACATCCAACATCTCAAATACTTTATCAGCAGTCTTGGATATATTAGAGGTATCAACAGATGATAAAAAAAATTGTCCCTTTAGGACTATTAACCAAAAAGTTGCAAATAGAACGCCTTTTCTTATCAGTCCATCCATCAGACATTATTGAGCAACCTGTTTTTTTTTCCATTCTAACTTGGACTACTCAAGCAAGTTGATCGTGTGATCTACTTCTTGCTTCAAATACTTCTCTCTAATATCATGGTAGGATGGAGGCTTAAAACCTGGCCTATGCTTTGCAACCAATTCAAGTGCCTTAACAAATTCAGGGTTTTTCACACAGTTAAATGGAATTGTATTGATATAGAAAAATCTTGCAATTTGTCGACACGCTTATTCTTTAAGATCCTTTTTTAGCAGCTGATTGATGGTGGTTTGTGTACTTCCACTCCCACTCGCTACTGTCTTTCCTTTGTCCACTGAGGTAATTTCATTCCCTTCATCATTATCTTCATCTTTTCCAATATATTGGAAAGCCTTTCTTTTCTTCTCAGATGCTTCTTGATTTTTCACCAGAACATTTAAAATTATCTTCTTTACATCTTCTAGTACTTGCTGGCATGGCTCAACATCCTTTCGAGTGCACGCTAAATGATGCTTGAAATGGTAAATGCCTCCACTAATAATTTTCTGACAAAACTTGCACTGCACTCCTTTTGAATTCTTGTCAACATCTATACCATATTGCCATCCCACGTCCAGTCTATTGCCACTTGTAGTTTTTTTAGATGCCATGTATCCTACAGTTCAAGAATCATTTGTTTCTTGCAGTTCAATCATTTGTTTAAGAATTACAAATATACATGTTGTATCCTACAGTTCAATACATTTTTTTATGGGAAACTATTCTAGTGAGACAAAAAAGACAAATATTCTAGTACCCTACAATTCAGCACAGATTGTAAATCAACAAGGGATACAATAAGGCTTTTTGAAGGTTATCAAAACCGCTCTTGCTATAATGTTCGACATAATTAAGATTATACATTCACACACCACTCTTATGGGGAAAATTCAAGCAAAGTCTTGACGCCAATTAATAAATCATTCATACTTAAGCAGATGGTCACAACAAGAATACAAGCTGTATGGATGTCATTTAAAGCTGGAAAGAATATAGTGCAAACCAAATATCACTAAATCAAAGCCTAAACAATGCTGCACACGAAATTATTAGCAGCAGCAGTGCAACACCACTCCCCCTTCGAAAAAATACCAAGAAGCAAACCACTTAATTGTAGAATACCCAGAAGACAAACATAAATTCACAGCATACCCAGATCATTTTTTGTCTCTAATCACCACCATTAGACAGAAAAAAAAAGCTTGGGATTGGGAATCAATTCTTACCTTTGTCTTGCCAAGAACGGTTCGAATTGGGGGGAAAGTGATTTCTTAATTTGCTTGGGAAAGAGGAAAGGGGAAAGGGAGTCAGGGAGAGTGTGAGACAGGGAGGGGATGATTGGACGAAGTCTGGAGTCAGGAAGAGTGTGAGACAGGGACAAAGTCACCGGTGGGGTGAGCGTGGTGTCCTGGTCGGGTGGGAATTGGGAAAGAACATAGATTAGTGCATTGAGTCAAAATTTTTTGCATTTCTAATTTTGCATTCGGTGACATTTTGGTTAACTCGTGAAAACATAACGTTTTTAACATTTTTGCGAGTTGACCCGGTTTTATGTGGTTTTGACCTGGTTTTATGCGATTTTAATGCTTTTGAGTTTTGCCCCCATTTCTACACGTTTTATGGGTTTTAACAACCATGTCTCCCCTCCTTTCAGCAGTTTCCTAAAATAAAAGGTCTTAAGTCACCAACAAAGAAAAATCCCAAATCAATTTGATTTCAATTGAGTTTTATTTATTTTTTATTTTTTTTCTAATCTTGCAGGTTTTGTAATTAGAAACCTAAGATACACATTTGTTATAACTTCATAAATCAACAAGACAATGTGTGAGAGGCACACATGTCACTTGGCCTAATTGGATTTTCGAACAATTCTTCTTGGTGTTCTTCCTCCGCAAAGGTTGATTTCGAATCCAAGATGGATATGTTGTTATTTATGAGTTTATGCTAATATTTTTTTTTATGCACGGGTTTGATTCATGTATGTGTGAGTCCAAATATTATTAATAACAATATTCTCATAAAATGATAATAAGAATAATAATAACAAAGGATACATAAAAAATGATGATTTCTTTATGCAAATTTGTTGGTGAATGTTATGTAATATTTTGGGTTGGGTTAGCATGATCCTATCAAGCTATATTGAGTAAAAATAATGGCATCTGGGTTTTTTTTGAAAACTAAGTAAAATGTCCTTTTTATAATTTAAAAAAGGCTATATGACAAGTCTCGTTTATTTAAAGGGATCAATGTCAAAGTTTTTATGAAAGACAAGTCTTTTTTCAGGGATCAATGTTAATTTTTTTAGCAAAAGGACTAAATTAACAAGTCTCCTTTATAAAGGCTTGATGTCAAAATTTTCACAAATGGCTTAATTAACAGTCTCTTATTTTTAGAGATTGATGCCAATTTTTTTTTTTTGTAAATAATCAGAAATAAAATATAAATCATAAATAAGCTAAAAATAGTTAGGAAATCTAATAGCAATTAAAATATAAATTTATGAGAAAAATACATAATAAATGTAACCTTTCATTTGAAAGTATGAGGTAAAGGTGACATTAATCTTCCCTTAAACATAATTAACCCTTTATTTGAATCTCTAAAACCAATACTAATTTTTAAAACTCATAGTTTCCTTTAATAACTAGGTGGCAATTACAGTTTCCCACTTATATTTTTCCATTTTATTTTAAATAGTCCCAGTTGACATCATGGAGTGATAAGGGGAATGTGCACCACTCTATCACATTAAAGTTTCTTCCATACGACGAGAATGGTGTTTAGGAGCTAGTGCAATCTCGTGGATATCATGTCTAGATTTTTTTTATAACGAGGGGCATGTGAATAAGATTAAGTCTCAGAAGAAGATTGATGGAGATAGCCGTACTAGTGTCTAGGGTATGTTGAGGAGTGTGGGCTCCATTTGAGAGTTGAAGTATTATGTCTTCTTGATATGTTGTTTTGTCTTATTTTTCATGGAATTGAAATTGTCTCTATACACCTCGTGCTTGTAATGGAGTTGTATATTGATTTTTCTATTGATGAAATGAAAAAGGTACGCAACTATTCTTGTATGGATATGCAAATGTTATTGTGCATTTGCATTTGTTAGGGGAGTTGCAAGAGACCTAAGGGAACTGGAGTCCATATGGTAGGGAGATTAATTACTTTCCCTTGTTTTAGGGTTTTGTCAACCATGAACAATATTTTTGATGAAGAGTGAAAGAGAATGAACTAGTTTTTTGTTATGTTTACCACAAACAACACAACTGATAAAGTAGTGAAAAACTTCAGACATATTAAGCTTTCTTCAGCATAGTACTTAGTTGGTGACTGACCTGTAAAACAAGTCCCTTATTAGGACAAAGAGCCCTTTGATTCTTAAGCTAACAAATAGAAGAAGAATGTGTGTGTAGAAAAAGTGTTGTAGTGAATAATATAAGTATGCTTGAGTGAGCTTAAGTTATCATGTTTAGGCCTGAGTGGCTTATCTTTAAGACATCCATTCCTACATAGTATCCCGTGGCATTTATAAATACCAGAGGTGACATAAGCTTACCTTGTGGATAACTTATTTGGTTGAGAGGGAAAATTCATGGGGAATACCTGTTTCCCTAGAAAGTTGAGTACTTGGTTAAAATGCCATACTTACCATTGATGGATAAATTAATGCTAAAGAGTATGTCAAATAATAATAAGGGTGGCAATCGAGAAAGGTTTGTACAAAGTCAGGCTTAGGGAGGAAACGTTGGTATAAGAAGTTTAGTGAGAAATTGTTTATTGGCGAGAGAAGGTGGTGTGTGGTGTGTGACGAGTGATACATGTTTGGGTTAAAAATATTTGGAAATGCATGCCTAATAAGTAGGCTAAAAAGTAGGGGGATAGTTGTGAGAAAAATAAAATAATAAATAAAAAGAAAAGAGAGGGAGGAGGGAGAAAGGAGAAAGTAATAATGGAAAAGATAAGGGAGAGAAAGAGGAGAGGGAGGAGAGAATGAGTGGGGCAGCTTAATTAGGCTGTTAAGGTTACAGGCCAGACCGAGCTACAAAGATTGAAGCCTGGACCTGGGTTGTTGATTTTTTTATATATTATTCTACCTTAAGGAGTGAGGTTGTTAGTTGGTACCTTTTGACCTACATGGACATTGTTTTTAAAATTATTTTATTCAATATTCATTTTTTTTCCATCAAATTAGATTTAATTTTGTATGTAAGTTTTGAGTTAAGGTTTTAGATATGAGTATGCTAAACTATAATATGAAATATATTGGATTACGTTAAAAAATAAAATAAACGATTCATGATAATTGAGAAATGTTTTCTTTTTTTTTTGGCTGAGGGAGTGAGACAAGGTTGGGAATGTTGATTTAGAACACTTTAAAATATTTAGGACTAAAATGAAAATTTTGTCAAACTTTGGGAGTGTCATGCCCCTCTAGACTCTAGTTATGCTTAATTATATACGAGTCATGGATGAAAAAGGAAGCAGAGTTTCCATTACATAAAAATTGGAGGAGAAGCAAGAAATGAGGGAAAAGAGATGGAAAAATTAACATTTACATGATTTGAGGACTAGTTGAGTGACGACAACATAAGGTTGATGAGTAGAGGAATCAATGGCTTGAATTGATGTGGTGTGAGAAATGCCTTAGCTAGTGCTTGAAATGCATAGACAAGTGAACACTCACACCTTTACATAGTGACCTTAAAAAGAACTTGAAAGAAATATCTAAACAAGGTGAAAATATTATAGATAGATACTCCATCATCGTTCTAAGGTGCTTGAATTATGATATACAATAAAAAATTTCCATGGCTTTTTATTTGGTAAGACAAGACAAGTTTTGAGATTGATCCACACTTTTCCTTACTCTAATTATGCATTGATATGTAAATAAAGAAAAAAACATGTGATATGACTATAATTCAATCGTATAATAAAAAATTTAACATATTTTATCGACATAATACTGTCAATTTTTACTTATCACTGATAGTGTCGATTATAAAGTCTAGTGATTTGGAAGGGCCTGTTTAAAATATGTTTGATCTCCTCTCTCAAGGCTCTACAATTCTCAATGAAGTGACCATAACTTCTATGAAAAAAAATAAGAATCTCCTTCTTTCCCTTTTCTAGCTAACCTAGCAGGCCAATCAACACCTAACATATTCGTAATGACCTCAAATTTTTTGTTATAGAAACATTAAATGGTGTGTGCCTTCTTTTTTCCTCTAATTAAACACTTTTAACATGAAGACCAAGAATCTGACCTTTTTAAGAATCCCTTCTCCAACTTTTTTCCTCTCTTCCTCTCTATCCTGCTCAAGCAACGACCTAGAGCTATAATGATTTCTAAATATTTCATCATATGGCCTCTTTGACATTTCTATAACTTCCTGAAAATGATTATACCTCCTGATTTTGCTCTTAAACTCTTACATGGATCTAGGCTCCTCTAAAGCTAGAGATCTTTTAAATTCCTCACTACAAACTACTTTCATCAAGCTTGAAACAATTGTTGCTGATTAGTACTTAAAAGTGCATTTTTATCAAGGTTTTTATATCATCATTTTGCACTTGAAGTATCAATAATTCCTTAACTAAAGCATGTTTTATAATAACATATCTAATAATATAAGATACCTTTAATTTATGGTAAGTGTTCATCTTAAATGCAGGCCTATCATATAAATGAAAGAATTGATTGATGAGTTGAAGTACTGAAATTGAAAGGACAGAGAGATGGCCAAACTTAGAAAAGAGACATTGGTGCAGTCCAAACTGGAACATTGTTCGGTAATCGGGTCATATCTGGAGCTGTAGATCTCGAATTTAGGTCTACTTTATATGGATGGAAAGGTAAGACATAGGCCTACAACTTTCATACGGAGCCCAAGATTTAAAAAGGTCATTTTCAAGTCCAAATTGTAGCAACAACGAAGAAGTCTGAATCTATCCTGCAGCCAGACACTGTTCAGTGTTCAGCCCATATCTCGAGTTCTAGAAGTCCAAATGATCTCAACGTTTTACCATAGAAAGATGAGACAATTTCCTAGAACTTTCATGATTGAAGTCTGTTCAAATTATGACGTTATCAATGACGTTTTTGGCAGACAAGAAGATAAGAATTGTCATCAAGTTAAGATGTGGCCACCCATTCATCAATTAGTCAACAAATCAATAGTTTTGAATTTTGGCCTATAAAAGGAGGAATTTGCCATGTATTTAGGCATCTTGGTGTTCAGATCAAGATCATGCTCTTGCTCTCTCTTTTATAATACTTAAGTTTTGTTTATATTAATCTCTTGTTTATGCCTTTCATTTCCTTTTCTTTACTTAGTTAACTTCTTTCTCATTTATGTTCTTATCTTGTTTATTTATGTTTCTTTCTTTCATTATGTGTAGCTAAGTTAATTATGTCAAGGTGAAAAGGGTACACTAATGGTGTAAGAATAAGTATAATATAAACTTAACATGGACCTTAATGTTGGATACTAACATGCTTTATATTTGTTATACTTTGCTTGTT
>Ga0325410_1002602_pt1 | contig 20211 bp, 7 predicted proteins | sample PopdelMetagenome_16_FD_206182 | JGI IMG/M metagenome (GOLD analysis project Ga0325410, IMG submission 206182) | Populus deltoides microbial communities from Bellville, Georgia, United States - Xylem-PdIQD-R3 | ecosystem: Host-associated > Plants > Phyllosphere > Stem > Wood/Secondary xylem... | reverse complement strand
CACTTCAAGCAGTAAATGCTCATAATAGAGGCCTCTATTGGGTTTGGATATGTAGCCAAGACTTCATTACGTCGCATGCTGTAAATCCAATAGATAGAGAAGGAACAGCCTGCAGCATTATTGTTCAATGGAAGAATATGGAATACAATACAACGTAACTCAGTTTTTTTGTATTTCTTTTTAAGAAGGGTTACATACTCTATATATCACCATAAACAAAGTTCTGCATATTCTAGCAAGCTGTTGAGATATCACTAAAATTAATGCAGGATGACTCATTTGGTGTCAAATTAAGGGCAGAAGATTTTTAGGAGTGGCAAGGGAGTTTCATGGAGTTACCTTCATATAATTTATACTCAAACCAGCATACAATTGTCTCCTTCCTTGATTTCGGAGAATGGAAGTAAGTCCCCGTCTTGTGCTGCTGTACCTTGCCTCACCCTGTTGTAGATAATCAACCTGGTAAAACCATGAACGCAAAGAACTTGTCACCAAGTAAAGCATCATAATCAAGACAATAGAAGGAAATATATACGAGGAACCAAGGTCTACATTGGGCTTTTCTGAATATCGAAAGCTTACAGCTATATGATGATTATAGAATCAACCTTCTATGATATTCTTATATGGAAACCAAATATATTGATTAATAAGAAGATAATGACTCTAGAGAGGCAGAAACTAAACTTGATAGACTTAGAGCCTTACCTGCTTGTCTCCTAACTAAACTTGGTTGGATCACAGAAACCATATGACATATAACCAAGAAAAACATGTCACACTAGTAGGCAAGAACAAACTTAGGGCCTTACCTGCGCGCTTTGTCTTCTAACTACTTCAAATGGATATGTCCAGCAAGACGGAGCCAGGAATTTTTCCTACCCTAAGCTATTAAATAAATATATAAATTTTTTAAGATAAATTATTAATTTATATATATGAATTTTTAAAGTTAACAATAAAGTTTTAATTTAAATATATTATCTAAAATATTAAAAAATAAATTTGAAAATACATAAAATTGAAGTGAAAATAAAAATAAACTCATTATTGAAGTTACATCCTTTGATGTTTTGTAAAATATAATTTATCTATAATCAAATCTGAATCGATATTGTAACAACCCCTAAAATAACAATCTCATGTTAACTGAAAAATAAAGTAATTAAATTTTTTCCCTCTCTCATTTCCTCCTTGCTTCACTTGATTCTTCCTTAAGTTCGTGTTTTATAAGTTGAACTTTATAAGTTTACAAAGTTATTCTCTCACTTTTCTTTTCTTTTTTCCTTGTTTTTTTTTTTTATGTTTTTCCCTTACTTTTCTCTCTCTCTCTCGCCTTTTCTTTTCTTTATTTTTCTATTCTGCTTCTGCCCAGACAACATATAAAAGAAAGGAAGAATTGATTTGTTTTATTTTTTAATGGCAAATAACCTTTTTACCCTTAATGAGTCGTTTTGTTTTTATTTGGCGGTCTTTTTTTTTTGTTAGCACTACCAAACTCCATTTATCCTAAAATTTTAACCAGAGTTTATTCAATATATTTTAAGATCCCTCATAAAATTTCAGCTCAATCTGATGGTCGGATTCAAAATTACACCCAATAACGTAAAACTAACTAAATTGTGATTTTTTTATTAAATTTCTGAATTTGTCCAAAAAATCTGAAATTTTAAACCAAGTTAAAGCATCATATCTGAAGTCTCCACGTAAATTTTCAGAAGTTTATGATAACTCAATAGAGAATTATAAAATTTTTTTATATAAAACTAGTCAAAAAATATTGATAAAATCTTGACCCAGGCTAGAGCCCGCCCAAGCCTTTGCATTGCCTCCGTCCTTGTGTGCAGGTCGATCCAAATAACCCAGCCAAAGCTCCAAATGCAAGATAAAGTCCTAGGGAGTCTTGGTATTCTTCAAGAACAAAGGTTAGCTATATATGACTAATTCCAGGTTGCTTCATATGTTTTGTATATGTTAATAACACCGTCATAGTTGTCCAGGGTTATCTTGATAGAAATATAATCCCCGGGTATATGAGTATGCACACTCATCTTAACAGGGGAGAATCTTGATTTTGACAAGCGTGCAAACATCTTCATTTATATACTCTCCTAGAGGCTGCTTTCCACTCCTATGTCTACAGAGTTTTAGGAGTTTGATGTTTCTGGCATGAAATGACATAATCAATGGCTAGTCTCCATACTGCGATGTCTAGTTGGGTGTCGTTCATGAGCCTCGTGACAAAGAAAATGCTCTCTAGATAGGCTTAGTGACCATTGAGACTGTAAACCCCCCAACATTTCATTATGCCCAAACTTCTCTAAATAATGCAATTGTCTACGGGTATTGGGTGTAGCATGTAGTTGTAGAGGTGTAAAGGAGGATGTTATTGAGGGTGGAAAAGTCTAATCTGATCCTTGTGTTGCCAACATGGCCCGGGTAAGAAGTTGCACTTGGTTGATGAGCTGTTGAAGATTTGGTTGGGCAAAAGTGTTTACTATGACATGAAGGTCTATCACATGTTCTATTCTAGAAGTGTCTTGATTATTTGCCATTGATGATAATTAAGGATGTTAAAAACCAGTTCAAGGAGAATAGTTGATGATTTTTTTATCAGGTTCCCACAAACAACGCTAATTGATAATGTTCTAAAATCCAATATGATCATAAATAGGGTTTTTGAGTGTTTGGATATTAGGTAATCACACATTTAAGTCAATATTCCCTCCTCCAGAGTTCATAAAGTTGATAGTTTGTAGTAGAAGACCTAACACCTGTAAAACAATCCCTTTTGGTGAAGTTTAAAGACCCTCCAACAATAAAGTCAATGATTTTTAATAAAAGGATTGTTATAAATAAGAGAATGAGTTTTAAATTCTAAGAATAAGAGTGTTTGTTCTTGTTTGTGTATAATAAATTCTCTAAGAATAAGAATATAAATACATAGAGAATAGAAAAACGTGAACCCTTTATCTGGGTGATTTAGAGAGTATATATAGCCCCCGAACCTTGCAATATTGCTTGAATGGAGGGGTTGCAATGTCATTTATCTTTACAACACTAATACGGGATATATATATATATATATATATATATATATATATATATATATATATATATATATTTTCTTCTACAATATTAATGAGAGATAAATATCACTTATATAATATTAATATTTATGGAAATATAATAGACCTTTAAAAGACTTTTATACATCTAGGTGTATAGGGAAATGATTATTATTGACTTTTAACATTTTATATTAAGAATCATAAAAATAACAAAACAAAACCTTGTGACCCAACATGAGACCTATAATGATCGTCAATTTCATATTTGGACATGGAATAATATCAAGCCCAAGGTGATGAGTCTGACAGTTTGTTAAACTCATTTATACTTGGATTCAACACGTAACTGAATCCAAGGATGTTGGGTCTGACAACTTGCCAGATCCACATGTACTTGGATTCAGCACGTAGCTGAATCCAAGGGTGTTAGGTCTGGCAGCTCGTTAGACCCTCATGTACTTGAGCTCAACACATAGCTGAACTCAAGGATGTTGAGTCTAGAAGCTCATCAGATCCATAAGCACTTGAGCTCAACGTATAGTTAATCCTAAAGATATTGAATCTAGCCGCTCATTAGACTTACTTACACTTGGACTCAGCACTAAGTTTAACCTAAAAAAACATTAGACATGGAAGCAAGTCAAACTCATATTATCTGCATTTAACATTCTGTCCAACTTAGATATGTTGGGTTATTACCGTGACTTTGACCGTCAAGAATAGTTATAACCCAGCATACATATAAAAAGAGAAAGGAGTACGGGATCACAAGCAATGATCCCTCAAGAACAACTCGAATCAAAGCTGAGATAGGGCTGGCTATATAACATGTGCATGGTGGTTATTCCAACTCTGGTGAAGAAATATGTACATACGTATAAAAGAAGAAAGAGTACAAGAATGTTGCGTGAAGATTTACTCTGCAAGGGTTTTTTATCGTTTCAAGAGTAGTCTTTGCAATGGCACCTGCTTGCTGCACCACCAGTGATTACCTCCTTGATACTTCATTTGCAAAACCCATCTAAGAACTACTGGTGTCAGATTAATAAAATATATTTTTAAGGGTTTTTAAAATAAGTTTTGATAAAAAAAAATCATAACTCTAATATTTTTTTTAAAAAATATCATTTTAATATATTTTAGTATGAAAAGCATTTGAAAAAATATTATTTATCTATTTTTTTTAATAGTTAAAAACCAAAACCACCTCCTCATCAAACTCCAATTTAAAGACATTCTCATTTAAACAAAGATAATTTTATTTTTTTAGGTAACCTAATTTTTTTTTTCTCATTTTTTTTAGTGACTTTAATTATCACTTCCTTTTCAACTGGTAGGAATTAAAACGCGATAACAATAAGATTCTTAACTCCTATTTGGGAATATAGTTGTAATTATTTTTTAAAGTATTTTTTTGTGTTGAAATGCATTAAAATGATATTTTTTTTATTTTTTAAAAATTATTTTTAAGATTAGCACATTAAAATAATCTAAATATATATATATATATATATAAAATAATTTTTAACAAAAAAAATTATTTTTTTATGAAACGCAATTTAGACTATCTTCTCAAATTATTAAGAGATGTCCAAGTTCTTTAAACAGTTTTGTACTCGAGGAATGCCATAAATTATTAACATAACAACTTAGAAAGAAAGATGAAATATTCATCATAGGATATTGACAAAATAATTTTGTAGTGAAAGAAATTATAAGATTTTTTTTTTATATTATAAAAACTATTGTTACATACTAAAAAAAAATATAGTAATAAATTATACATAAAGACGTTTTTCTTACTATATATTTGTAAAAAAAATTGTCTATCATGTATCTATTTTAGTGAAAACTTGATTGTGTTTTAGATTTGAAAAGATAGACAATATAAACTAGATTTATAGTTTTTAGACCCGGCCCGGTCTAAGGCTCAAGTTTCGGGTTTTGACTGGGTCACCAAGTCGCCCGGGTCAATTTTTTTTTTAAAATCAAAACGTCGTTGTTTTTTTTTTAAAAAAAACAAAGTCAACGGATTGCAACCAGATTTTTGACCGGGTTTTGTCGGATCAATCGAGTTGTCGGGTCAACCCGTCAGGTTAGCTGGGTTTTTCCTTTCCCTGTTTTTTTTCAACTCAATTCGGTTTCAACCCCAGGTTGGCCGGGTCATCGGTAAAAAATAAAGAAAGATGGGAAGAGATGTTTTTTTTTATGATATAAATTGTTATATTTTTATAAAAGAAAAACATAAAAAAAAGAGGATGATAAATACTTAGATTGTTACATTTTAAAATTTTAAAATGATAAAACATCAATTTGAAAAACAAATAAATAATGGTCAATCCTCTCTAAACATACTATTTTAATTTTTAAATTAAGGATTTTTATTGCACTCATTTAACGTAAAATGATGTATTTTTTTTTATATAAAAAAATGATATAATATGAACGAAAATATGAAAAAAAAATAAAAAAATTTATGAAATAAAAAATTTAGGTATTAGTAAAATTGATATAAAAATCATTTGATAATAAAACAGACAATTGAAGTATAATATTATCAAGGTTTGGTAAAAAACATAACTGAAGATAGACCAATTATAAGAGTTTGAATGCCTAATTTACCCTATACCACCCCCTACAGGATCCCTCCATAAACAGTTGCGCTTTCGTTAATTCTCTTCTTAGCTTACAGTCTCTTTCTCTCTCGGATCTCCACTTCTCGCGATCTGCAAAAATGGTAAATTGACGATTGATCTGCTGTCGTTTTTGCTATTGACATCCCATTTCTGCTGTCGTTATGTAGCATCCGCATCAAATTTGTTCCAATCTGCTTTGATCTCTTACTATTGTCATCTTAATTACGCATCTAATGATCTAAATCGTTAGCCTCTAATCACACAATCGAATCGTTCTCTCCGTTTGCTGAATCCAATGGGTGACTTTGGATTCAGTTACGCCCTGGTTGGTTGCTAGGAATTGGAGGCGCTAAATGATCGCTTCGATTTGTTAGTAACCAAACGGAGTGTTGAGGTTCTGAATTTTGCTGAGATCTGGTGTGGTGTTAGTTACGTGTGGATTTTGATTTGATTTTGAAGTATCATTTTGGTTGCTTTGAAAGTGAAGGAAAATCTGCGTTCTGGAAATACTGTCGTTTTGACTAATTTGGTTTTATTTTATTTTTGGATAGGATTCCTTCCCGGTGGTGAAAAACATTCTTCTGCTAGACTCAGAAGGGAAGCGAGTTGCGGTCAAATACTATTCGGATGAATGGCCAACAAATTCTGCAAAGTTAGCTTTTGAAAAATCTCTTTTTGCAAAGACTATGAAATCAAATGCTCGTACGGAAGGTTTGCATAAATTTGTTAAGCTATTTGAAAAGCAAAGTTTGAGGAATTATGCAGCTTTATTGTTTGTTGATTATCATTCTTGTTTAATGGCATGCATTTACGATGATTCGGTAGTTTTGACTCCCTTCAAAAATAGTTTCTTGGGTGCCTTTTCTTATGGGGGCAAATCACAATGCTTGTTTATCATGAAAAAAAAAAAACTTTTTTGTATTGTGTGAGAAATGCAAATACAGATATGCATACAGGCACTGATCTGTGTTCAATAATATATGGGCGTCTTTAGTTATATGAGCTTACTATGACAGTTCTTACTCTTGAGAGACAATATCTTGCACAATGTGCCACAGCTCAAAATCCTCTTTAGTTGAATTTGAAAGTAGTTGCCGCTCTACATGGCCCCAACTGCATGAGCAAACCCATATTTTTCTCACACCATAAAATCATTATATATGTTTTCCAAAAGTTATTTTGAAGAATCATTTGGAGATGAAGGGTGTTGGTTAATTGGCTGAATTTTCTGCATGTGGAAAATATTGGTCTCGTCTTTGTTGTGAGGGCTGCTTTGAATGAGATTAAATTTCAGCTTTGTCTTTGTTCTCATTTTGCAATCCATCCTTTTTATCTTTAATAGTCTGCTCTTACTAGTTAGTTGATAATCCTTAGTAACAGTTCATACTCTTACAACTTACTTTGAAGTTTGTTTATCGGGGTTCTTGACATTTAAAAAATTTCCAGATTATGTATTAGGACTGATAGGGTTCTTTATGTCTGCATTGTCATCTAATCTTCTCAGGCTTGGCTTCTGGCATGTTGTTTTGGAAAAGTGTCCCAGTGAAACTTAAAATAGAGAAGTTAATTATGAGCCTTTAATTCTGTTCAATTGAGCGTGGAAGTTATGAGATACAATGTCACATGCATTCCTGATGTGTTGTTGTATGCAGCGGAGATTACAATGTTTGACAGCAACATTGTCATCTACAAATTTGTTCAGGATCTCCATTTCTATGTGACTGGGGGTGAGGATGAGAATGAACTCATCTTAGCTGCTGTTCTTCAGGGTTTCTTTGATTCAGTCTCTCTCCTATTGAGGTATTCTGTTTCTTGATTTGATTTAATGATTGTGTGATTTTGTTCTTGTGCAATTTACATTTCTCTGTCCTCAATTTAGGAGCAATGTTGACAAAAGGGAGGCACTTGAGAACTTAGATCTCATTTTCCTATGCCTTGATGAGATTGTTGAAAGAGGGTATGCAACTAATACTTTCTGTCAACCGCTTTTTTATGTTTACTTTGATCTTGGTACTGGGTATGTTTATTATGCAATTTTTGTTTTGTTTGGGAATTGGATTGACTTGCTATGCAATATGGGAAAATGTACTCAACTAAGAATGTTAATTGAAATGCAGTTTTCTACTTGTAGCCTTGATGGATAAACTTGCTGCAAATTGAAATCTTCATATGCTACAGAACTCTAGATGCATCAATTGGAAGTTATAGTCCTGTATTCATGCTGTCTTTTAATGTATCTGTATTGTTATTGGTAATTTGCATGGTGTAGGTGAGTTAATAGTTTTTGTCTATTTCTTTTGGTGTTCCTGCTTACATCAACTGTAGGGAAATGGTTCTGTTACCTTTTCTCAACCTTTGCAGGACAGTAGGTATTCATATAAATGAAGATTATTACAGAATGATAAAATAATTGAGGAACTGAAAACATTCTTATTCAAACAAATCCAATCAATTTTAAAAGACCATTCTGAGAGACTTTTGGTTAAATCAAACAATCATGAACTGATTATGAATTCCCAACCTCTTTGTCTCATAAGCCCAGGATTTTTATATTGTACTGAAAAAAGTGTTGCATGTTCAAGCCCTAATATTGGATGGTGGGGGTCACTAAATTTCCCTTCCTAGGACCCTCTTGATCATATAAAATGTGTTTAGGAGAGGAGAAAGTGAGGGGAATGATAATTTGAGGTGATTGAAATTTTTTGATTATTTGGAAAGGGAAGAGAAAGTGGAAGAGAATGGGAAATTGGAGGAAAATTTCTCATTTTGGCTTCCATGTTTTTGTTCTCCTCACAAGGGGGTAGAAAAATGGAGAGAATCTCAGCAATCTGGATCCTCTAATTTTACCAATTTACCTAATACCTACTAATCCTTTACATTAGTGTGTTAAAAGATATAAGGGCATGCACTTCTATTTTTAGAATCTCTTGCTTCCCTCCATCTTGTATTGTTTAGGATCATTTTCTCATTTTCAACCCATCGAAAGGAGGAAAATTATAATCTTTTATTTATTTATTTCATTCTCTTTCATCTTCATTACCCTCCTTTTCTTTCCCATCATTTTCTCCTTTCCCAAACATGTTATCTTTTCCTTGAAAAGTATTTTTGTCTGGTAGATCGCCCTTGCAAAGTATGAAATAGGAAGTAGCCTTTTATCTACAGAAAAAGAATTTACCAGTAGCTTCACTTCAGCCTCTTTTGTTGGTCCTTATGGATGTGTACTTTGAGTGGCAGGAAGCCAAAGTAGTACAATTTTTTAAGAGAAGCATATTCTTATGCACACCATAGGAAGAAAATTTAAATTAAAAGTAAAATGGAAAATAAACCAAATGAATGGAACTTAAATGACTGTCAAAATGATGGCATTTAAGAATCACTATTTTGTTGTGAACAAGTTCTATTATCTTTTTTCATATGTGATACTTGGATGATGAGTTCTTGGCATCCTAACTTGATTGGTAAAGTCTGTCCTCCCAGTTGAACATCGTTTTTTTTTTTTTAAAAAAAATAAATTAATTTCATTCATTGTCATTTCACTGGTGAAGATAATTTAATTTTGTTTGACTTGTATCAACCCATTATTGTGAAAAATAAGTTTCTGATCCTGCTTCTCAATGTGAATCATTCAAAAATAAAAGCGGTGCATTCTTTATGTTACTACGTCGACACATTAAACCATATGCTGCCAATTACAGCAACAAAAATTGAATGAGTGGAAATCCCTTCCATGCTTCCCTCTCTATGACGTATGTCTTTTCATGTGATCTGCTTATATTTGCTTGTGATGCTATCTGGTTAATATGACAGTCAAGGACTCTTACATATATTTTGTGCATTCATTCTTGCATGGCAGCATGATCCTAGAAACAGATGCCAATGTTATTGCTGGAAAGGTGGCTGTAAATAGCATGGATCCTACTGCACCTCTATCAGAGCAGGTTTGATTCTCTCCCTGCCTGTAACTTTCTTCATAGTATTTTAGTATTTAAATGTTATTATGGAATCAGAAGTACTGAAAATTGCTAATAAAATTATCTATCTTTAAAAACTGCATGAGATAATGCTTGTTCCAAAATTCTCTAAAAACTTAATTTATTCGTAGAAATCATACTCTCCCCCCTTTAGTTTCTTAACATGACCACTACATTCCCTTTCTATTGTTGCAGACTATAGGTCAAGCATTGGCTACAGCTCGTGAACACTTGACGAGAACCCTTTTTCAGTAGTTTTCACGCACCCTCAGAGAAGGTGGCTTGGTTTTATTCTTCTGGTTATTTTTTTTCAATCTATTGGCATTTAAGCTGTTCTTTCCATGTATTTTTGCCTGAGTTTATTGAACATCGAGGATAATTCTATTTAGGCTTGTAATCAAGCGACTTCTATCCAGCCAATAATGTCCCTTCTTCTTTCATGGTGATCCTTGGTGTTTCTGTATGTTTCTTGGCCATCTCATGACTCTGACCTAAATTAATACGGTTGCTGCTTAGTGATAACGTTGTAGCTATTCTCAACTTCTTAAATTTGGGTCCCTCAGGCATGATGTAAAACATGTAGTGTCTTGTACTTCATTTGAAGAAACTACACAGAAGCGCACTGGGAACAAATGCGTGAAATTGGCATGTTTGTAACTGGATTGTATTATTATATCCTTGATTAAAACAAAGAAAAAAAAAGGTGTCACTAAAACCATTATACCCTGAAGTTTTAGTGTTGTTTGCATTGTGCTGTGCACTGCATTAACAGACCGAAAAGAAGCCTTAATCTTAAAAGAGGGAGTTGGAAAGTCCTTTTTTCTTAGAACCATCATTTGTAGGTGCCTGGCTAAGAATAATACCAGGTGACCTTATACTTTGGTCGTTTATTTTGTGAAATGGGGTCTGTTTGTTGATCGCCGGTGGGGTGTGCCCAGCCTGAAGGCGCGTTGATAATGTGGGTTCAGTTGCACTCCTTTTGTCTCCTTTACCTGCGCATGGTGGCTTCGCCAGGGAATGGAGGTTGTCCGGGTGGTAGGATATCATGAATCCTGGTTAGCAGTACCAGAAGCAGCAGCTATTCTGCATATGCTGGAATAAATGTGCTAATGATTCATTACTTAGATGGTTTTAATTGTTAAAGAATTAGTTGAGTAACAGAAAGTTAGTACTTAAATAACAGCTAGTTAGTAACCAGGGAAGAACAATATGGTATAAATATAGCTTGTTTAAGTATCTTCGAACGAGGGAAAATTTGAAGAGCATTTTGCAGCAGAGCTCTCTCCCTATCTCTTCAATCTCTCTTTTCCCTATTCTTCCCTCCAAAATCTCTCTCTCAAAATCTGTCTTCTTCCTATCTTATTAAGGCGAGACCTTAACCATTGGTACCAGAACTGCAAAAGATCCACTACAATCTGATTGATTGCAACAATTATCAAGTAATTATGGTGGAGAGTAACAAGTTAAGAGTAGTGGAGAAATAGGGCAAAATGTTGGAAGAGAAAATGCAACAGATGCACGAGGAGTTCTTGCAGTGGAAAGTAATAAATCAGAGACAATGAAAAGAATAATACAAGAAGAATGATGGATTCAATTCTAGTTTTGATTCATAATGGCTTCATTGTAGGTGATAGTGAACACAATCAAGAAGCTGTAAAAAGCTGTAAAAGAAGGAAGAATGGTTTACTAATAATAGATGAAAGGAATGGCCCAACAAATGATGGAACCCTCCCACATCCAAAAATCAACATAATAATGGAAGAAAGTTGCAAAATGGGTTTTTTTAAAAAAATTTTGTAAGATCCAAAAAAATCAACATATGTATATAGCATCCAATATTCCTTGTAAGATTCAAAACATAATAAATAGGGTTTTTTTTAGCATAATTTTTTTTTAAAAAAAGTAAACTAATACAGTTAAAAAAATAATTAGGAATCTAGCACACTTTCATGTGTCATAGATGGCATCTATGACTTTTATTTCACAAATAGCATGTGCGACATGCGAGTCAAAGATGTCATATGTTAATTCATTCGAATTTTAACCTTAGAGACCCTTTCTTCCTCTTTCTTTTATTTTTTCCTCCTTTATATATCTCTCTCTCCTTCTACTACCTCTTCCCTCTCACCACCGCTTGGATTTCTCTCTCTCCATCGCTAAAAACACTCACAACAATACTACATCACTAATCCCTCTCTCTCTACCCGTGGTGACTCCTCATTTTTCTAACCACCATCGGTTACCCTCACCACCTATATTTCATATTAGAGGTATTTTGAACACTTCCCTTTAATTAATTTGATGTAATTTATGTTTAATTAGTGTTAATTTGATTTTATTGAATATTAGGGTTTTGAATTAGAAATTAGGTTAATTATATGTAATTTAAGTTGTTAATTAGATATAATTAGATGTGGTATATGTGATCAAAGAGGTTATAACAAAAAAACTTGTGAAATTAGACAACACATATTATTTTTTATATTTGTTTCAAATTATGTGAACTTCAGTTATTGTTTTTAATCTAACTATATGGATGTTCAATTATTTTGCAAATGCTAATACTCTTTTTATATAGGATCTCAAGAGAGACATGGTTCAAACTAGAGGAATTTTGACTTTTAGAAATGACATAGGTAAGGCCACTTTGTTGCTAATGCAGGTTTTGATAATAGGTTGGTTTTATATATGCAAGATCAAAATTGTTATGATGATATTTAGAGAGGAGAGGTTAGGTAAATATTTTAATTAAAAGTTGTAAATTATTACAATTTTAATGATTTTTATTGTTTGAATACCTAAATTGCTTCATTTTAAGGGCGGTGATCCGGTAACACCTAGATAACATGCTTTGATGTAGTTGCATGAGTGTGTTCGATCGTATGTTAACAAGGTTGATTTTTATGAGACCAGTTTACTACGTCTCATACATCTTGGCCACACATTAATTGCAGTATTAGTTGATCAACGGGGGCACTAGACGCACACCATTCATCTACGTATTGGTCAGATGACACCTAAACTTCAGGATGTGGCCTTGTTGACCAGTCTTTTGATAGATGGAACCCCCATGATAGGTCATGGAGGGTCTATTAATAGAGATACTTTATGTCATCGTCTATTAGGATAAGTGCCTTCATTCAGTGTTTATAAGGCATAATTGCATCAAGTTGGCATGGTTGGACATTAATTTTAAGACCCTCCTAACATATGTAATAACAAACCAATTGATTATGTATGTTTAGGCATACATATGTAATAACAAACCAATTTTATGGCTTGTCTTGTTAGATGATGTAGGGCTAGACATTTCACAGTAAATACCACTTATGTCCATGATTTTAATTGGGATGAGTTGGATACAAAGCTGCCACATTAGGTATGTATTACAAATATGTTTAAAAAATTTGTTATTTAAACTTTAGTAATTTAGTTTTGATTTATTATCTGAAATAAGTCTTTTATATGTTTTTATAGGTTATATGGATGTTATATACAAAGGACTTGACACTTTTAGCTTCACTTATATGTCGTGAGGGATCTGGCATTTTGTTAGCACATGTCTCGTTACACTACTTTAACATTGTTGAGATGCATTGTTTAGATCGGGTAATATGATAGTTTGAACTATCTTAGCATATGTAATTATGTTGATACCAGAGATTAGTTGTACAATATTGATCATTAGGGTAAACACAGGGAGAATTGATTGGTAATTCGTACATCTTACCCAGATCTCTGGGATGCTAGAAGATATCGTATTTTTTGAGAAGTGACATTTGACGATGATATAAATATGTACATAAGATGGTATGTGTGTATTACACAACGTTTCATTACACCTACATAGTCACATTTCCTGAGACATCCACATAATTTGATGCATTATGCCCCCCGATATCTAAGATATAATCGATTGGCATGTAATATTGTTTTACATTCAATATTTATTAAATATCAGATTAATTTTAATGTATGTATATAAATTAATTACTTGGTACGAGAAACTTAGAAAGCAACAACGACTATTTGTGAGTTCAAGTTCTCCCAATTGAAACTCGTACCCAAAAAAGGAAGGCAGGAGGTGTCGATGAGATGGGATGTATTGTGGTCAACACTATACTTAATTTATATTGTGGTGAGCTTCAATAGGTTGGGGAGGTTAAGCGTCTTGAAGTTGCATTAGCGTCAAATGAGATTGTGTATCATGGAAGTGTTAGGGATGTTGGTCCATCCACAAGTGTTGCATGCCCGTCCACGAGCAATTCAAGTCCATTCATGAGTTAAGATAATATTAGTTCTCCTCACACCTATATGGATATTATAGATCCGTTCTCGAGTTGGATGATTTGGGGTGATGTTTTAAACCCATACACGAGTGTTCCAAGCATTTCTACGAGCTGGAGCGATTATTAGATATAGTTACATGTTATTATTTGTTATGAAAATTATAAATAAATGTATAGTTAGTTTAATTTTAATAAAATATTATGTTATGTTAGAGGAGTCATAAATCTTATCTACGACATATGAGTTGCAATTGACATCTGTGATATGCATGTTGTAGATCCCAATTACAAGTCTCTCAACTATGCTAGATTCTTAAATAATTTTTCACTTATGTCATTTTATTAAAAAAAAAAAATTAACCGTGTTAAGTTACCAAAACACTCTAATAAATAATCTTTTTGAGAGCTAATTTGCTTGCTTGAAAAGACAAAGGAAATTTCCATCCTTTTTAAGTTTAGTAATCATGTGAGTTATCTTACCTGCTAAAAAAAACAAGGAAACATACACACTCAATAACAAACCCCAAAGGATAGTTTTGATAGTGAGATTTTCTTTCTTCATTAATTTTCTAATCTCAAAACTTGAAATCGGTATTCAAGAAAAGTTCTTAACCTATATTGATACCCAACTTTATAATACATAATTTTTTATGAAATTCTTTTTTTTAATTGGTTGAAATTTCAGCCCAAAACTCCAACCCATAAGCATTGTTAACTCGACCTGTCCAATCTTGTCTGCTATGTTCTTTTATGTATTTTTCAAGTTTTCAAGAGCCGCACACATAAATTTTTCAAGCATAATTTTTCTGTTCACACAACTTTTTCTATATACAACATGTATCATTTTCTATGCTAATAGCGCACATTACACAACAACTATAACATGACACATCAACCAACAAGCAATTATGACTAGCCAATGGTGTTTTTTTATACAAAAAACATGGATGACACTTCCAAAGCACCCAATTTCTCTTCTAATAATATGATATCCTTCTTCATTAAGAAATATAAGGCACATATGTATAAATAAATTTAGCCACTAGGTTTATAAGCCAAAGTGATTCTAGCCATACAAGGCATTCATAGTTATAAAAAGCTACCCTCAACACATTGAAATCCAGACCAAACTAGGCTAGGTTATATGATTCTTAAGACAACACACGTAAATACACATTTTCTAATCTTTATTTTTTTTCTCTTCCAATACATATTTTTTCCTTTTCATACTTTTATTTATTTAAGCATCAAAGAGTTCCATGTTCCTCAAAGGACTTAATTTTTTTAAACGAATCGTACTTCCATTAGTCAAGTCTATCAACTAGTAATCAACTCAGTCACACCGTCAATCAACCTGATCATATAAAGCCCAATTTTTGTATGAAGTTTTTCACGACTTCATCAAAACTTAATTCAAGGATGCTTCCAGAATTTGAGCATATAAAACACAATAAACAATAGCATAGTTATTAACTTGACATAACCTAGCTTAAACTTAGCGAGTTGATATGGTAAACAAACGATCTAGAACCTAACCCGAATTGAGTTTCAATTTGAATAAAAAAAGACATTGACCCAACATAATCTAGTTGACCTGACTGGTTGATTTATGACCCGATTAACCTAACCAAACCTAATCTAAAGCTAGCCAGGTAAACAACAAATAACTTCTTTTAAAATAAAAATAACTTGATAACAAATGATTGACTGCGGTTGACTGAATAATCCAATGATCGGGCTAAGATCGACAACTATATACCATAAAGATGTTCTATATTAAAAAAAAAAGATTTAGTGAGAAAAATGGAAATATATGAAACAAGTAGATTATTTCATATTTCTTAGACAAAATATTACATCCTCCTCACACCACTTTATTTATATATATATATATATATATATATATTTAGAAGGCTACCACTGCATTTGTATTAAAAATAAAAACTTTGAGCTTTTTAAAGATAATTATAATCATATGTGAGGAGATACATATAATACCAATTACAGGCCACTGCATTTGTATTAAGAATGAAACTTATGAGCTTTTTGAAGATAATTATAATCATATGTGAGGACATACATATAATACTAATTACAGGCTACGATAGATAGCTAAGATTTAAACTTATAATCTAATTGAGTGTTATATGACAAGTTATTTTTTGTTAACTATAAATGGTTTATATTATATATAGTTAAGGGTAAAATATGGCCAATAATGTTAAGAATATCATGAAAAAAGGATCAAGACAATATTTAACACCCCATCTCTTTATAATTTAAATTCTTCTTTTAAGATAATCATATATATTATAAATGAGATCATTTCCTTATAGATAGATAGATAGATAGATAGATAGAGTCTCCCCTATACGAAGGATGTCCTAATTGACATATCAAACATACGTTTTACTCTACGCAAAAACATAAGGCATTCTAAAAGTTTTCCATTTAAATTATGGATTTATATATTTTAGTAAAATTTTGGCAAAATCTCTCTTATATAGAGCTCTATCTAAAATCTTGTCACGCAATTTATACCTACATAAAAACATAATTGCAATCAATTTGCATTTAGTCTCAAAACCAATGCTTGTAGGTAGCCTTAGACTTGCCACCAACATAGCAACTCATCAATTACAATCATTCACCACTTTGATATACTAATAGAGTTTATTTTATTTTATGGAATAAATACAACTTACAAACATATGCATGTGAAATGAAACCAAAAGGACTAATAGCCCATCATGTTACTTGTTTACAATTTTAAAATAAAGGATTTACATACACATTAGTTTATATACATATTATAAAATAATAAGTTACATGCATAACTACAATAATCCACTTCATATGAATTACTTTTCTTTTACTTCTCTTCACTATACTCTTTGAATTTGACCAATTCCACATTACATAGTTATTTTTCTACCATCACAACTGGCTTAATTCCTACAACCATTAGTTTCCACTATTACAACCAAACTTAGAAACATATTTATACCAGACATTCATCTATGTGATCAACTTTTATATATATATATATATATATATATATATATATATATATATAATTATTCTTTGTCCAAATAGCCAAATTTTATATATCTATAGTTATTGTCCATCCAAATGGTTGACTTTAATATACAAAATTTAATCTTTGTCCAAACAACCGACTTTAACATTTAATAAATAGTCTTTGTCCAAACAACTAACTTTAACACCCCATAAATAGTCTTATCAAATTCTTTTTTTTTTTTTATAATCCTATCCAAACACATTTCACAAGTATATATAATCCTAACAAAGGTATATTTTTTTAATTAAATAGGTGAGGTGTTAGGCATCTATTTGACATTCCAATTGCGCATACTATGTCGACTATGAGTCCAATCTCGAATGCCCCTTTTAATTTTAAGGAAAACATCACAAATAGTACCCTGAACTATATTAAATCATTGTTCAAACTTAATCAAATATACCATTATTTTTTTCTTCAAACCATTTATTGTATCTCAGTTACAATTTCACTTTGTTTCATATGTCAACCTTGTTTTTTTTTTTTTAAGCATAACCCAATAATCTAAACCTTATGTTTTCATATGAATCACATCCATGTAGACACCATTATATCATCTCACCAATTAATTTTAAACATAAGAATATCATTTATAACATGACACTTACTCAATTCTTTTACTACTTTTATATTTCTATTTTTCTCAATTCAATTTATACAACAAAAAATCAATCAAATTATTTCACATTGTAGCATTCCAATACATCTCAAACATTTACAATATCACTAAACATTAACATTAAACACAATTCAATACAATTTCCCCAATTGTTTTTATTTCCATACATAACAACAACAATCACTCATTAGCAATTCACATTAAGGTGTTCACAACAAATCTCAAACCTTCTCAAATATCAATAAAAAATCATCAATTAAGCAATTTAAATCAAATTCCCAAAAGAAAATTCTCAATCATGGCCGGTTGTAAAGTCCCATTTTCCCTTAATATGGTTTTTGATTTCTTTAAATAATTCTTTAATGTCATTTAACCCAACATAACTAATAATTGACATAATTTCACAATCACATTCCCATAATGTATAAACCCTAATTTTCATAATTTGATGAAGAAAAACCTCTTACCACAACTAGCTAATCCAACTAGAAAGCCTTTCGAAATCAAGTCCAAAGATTCCTTCATTTTTTTTTCAATTTGATCAACTTCTCTCTTTAATCACTCAACTCCCAAATCTCTCTCTTTCACTCTCTAATTCTTTACTTGTTTGAGTTTTCTTACAAGATTTCATGTAACTACAAATTATGAAGGTGACATATATATTGGATTAACCCGAGTTAACCAATCAAATTTGTTATCTGGATTATGAGACTTTGATAACCCTGCAGAAATCAAATCAAAATAAATTATGAAGGTATTTTCCTAATCAACTCAACATTGAAAGATGAAATTGAACAAAAATACTAAATTAAAAAAAGACAAAAAAAACTAATCGAATAAAATTAGGGTAGTCTAACAAAATCGCAACCTAGGTTATAAGATCATGAAAACCTAATAGAAAGAAAATAAAAAAAATTATAAAGTTCAATTTCCAGCCAACTCAATATTGAATGATGAAATAGAAAAAAAAAAACAAAACAAAAAAACAACTTAAGTCAACTCATGTTAACCTGTTAAACTCGTGGCCTAGGTCATAAGACCATGATGATTTTATAAAAAGAAAATAAAAAAATTACAAGGCTTCATTTCCAACATATCTGATGTTGAAAGTTGAAATAGAAAAATGAAAAAAAAATCCATGAGACTGGAATAATTCCATATAAAGCAAATTGAAAAAGTTATGAACCTTAACTCCCAAACAACCTAATATTAAAAGATGAAATTAAAATTTAAAAACTAAATAAAAAAATAAGAAAATTGAGTTAATAGAGAGTGAACTTAAGATAAAATTTTCAAGTAATAAAGAACTAAAAAAATTAATCAAGTCAACTCAGGTCAACCTACCAAACCCTCGTCTTAGGTCATAAAATTAGGATAACCTCATAGAAACCAAATTATAAAAAATCACAAAGAACAATTAAAAAATTCAATAAAAAATGGACAAAAAAATAAACAGAGTCAACATGAGTCAAACTATCAAACATGCAACCCAAGTTATGAGATAAAAAAAAATAACATTATAGAAATCAAATTAAAGGAATTTATAAAGCTCAAATTCTAAAAATCAATTAGAAAGGTGGTTAAAAAAAATTAACTGATCAACTCGGGTTACCTTGTTAAACTCACGACATGAGTAATGAGATCATGAGAAATTTATAAAAAGCAAATGGAAAAAAATTATGAATCCCCATGTTCTTTATAGAAAGCAAATCGAAAAAAATTATGAAGCCCCATGTTCTAATAGATCTAATGTTGATAGTTCAAAATGAGGGAAAAAAAAAAATAAATTCATGAGACTAGTATATAACTCAACATGAATAAAATTGAAAAAAATTACGGAACATAATTCTTGAAATAATATAATATTAAAGGATGAATTTGAAAAAAAAATTAATTAAAAAAATAAGGTTGTTTTATTGGTGAAATTGAAAAAAAAACTAAACAAAAAGGCAAAAAGAAAAGGAAAAAAAGTAAAACTATTCAATGAATAATATTATATGAGTATAGCTACAATGATGTAGGCACACCATTTATTGCTTTGTTTATTAATTTGTAAATGTTTTCAATTTAAAAAAAAAAATCAAATTAAATCATCAGAGGGGGATATAGCGGCACAACCTCACCACTCTTTTTCCTACTTAAATGACTAAAATATTATTTTTGTTAATTTCTTAGAATCCCAATCAAGGAACCCGATACATACTATCCCCCCCTCCATACTCTTTATACATAGAGACCGTTTGGTATTGCGTTTGTAACTGCATTTTTAAATTTTTTTTTGCTAAAGTTGAGTGCGGTTTATATTTTTTGGATCGTCTTAATGTGCTGATGTCAAAAATAATTTTTTTAAAAAAAAAAACATCATTGACATATATTTCAACACGAAAAGTTATTTGAAAAGCACCTACTACCACACTGTCAAACACACTCTTAATTTCCACGAATACCTAACCCCAACCTAAATCACACGCACACGCATGCCCATATATATATATATATATATATATATATATATATATATATATATAAAAATATGAAACAAT
>Ga0325410_1002601_pt1 | contig 20213 bp, 12 predicted proteins | sample PopdelMetagenome_16_FD_206182 | JGI IMG/M metagenome (GOLD analysis project Ga0325410, IMG submission 206182) | Populus deltoides microbial communities from Bellville, Georgia, United States - Xylem-PdIQD-R3 | ecosystem: Host-associated > Plants > Phyllosphere > Stem > Wood/Secondary xylem... | reverse complement strand
TGAGATCATGAAGTAGAAATCAAGAGGGGCAAGCAGATGTAAAGCATAACCATAGTGCTGATAACATCTCGTTATCCAAGTTAGCAGCCTTCCCCTTCTATTTGCTGCCACGGGCAGCTTCTGCTCTGAAAGCAAATATTAGAATGTGTTCATTATTTTGCTACAGATTATAATTACTGAATTTATATATATAGCTCTGGGTTTGTTTTATTCTTCTCTGTATAGAAAGTATACTCACAAGACAGCTGAATAGTTTATCTGGTATAAACATGCATAGCTGAAACGTCTTATATCTTAGAGGCATCGGCTGTAACTTGGCTTAAAACCACAGCTGTCTTTGATCCGGATGGACAACCTAATTGCATGCAAATGAAATCCCCAGCAGAGAGGAGTTTCACCAGATCCACGTTGGTTATAACACCAAGTCCATGAAGCATGTAGACAACATCTTCGGTTGCAACTGTAGAAACATAAATTTTCTACTAATCAAATTTCGCCATGTTTTATTTTATTCTTTAAAAGAAAGGATAAAATGAAATTGAAATAAATGACATGGAAAATAAATGAGCCTTCATATATTTCTTGACCAATAAAAAGTTAACACCTGAGATGAAATATTCAAGTATCTGGCCATAAATACAAGATCCCATCAGATATCTTGTCATAAATGCAAGATCCCGTCAATAAATATCAAACAATAAAATTATGCCGTGTGGCATTGGAAAAGGACTTGAGAACCCCTACAGATCTCTATAAATAGAGGGCCTCAACCTAAAGGAAGGAGGATTCCGGGAGATACAAATTTTCTTCAAGACAAGCTCTTCAAGTAAGGAAGCTCTCTCTCTCTCTCTCTCTCTCTCTCTCTCTCTCTCTCCAAGCAAGGAAGCTCTTTCTCAAAGAGTTCTCAAACCTCCTTCATCTACGCTTGAAGTCTACAAAGAACGAAGCTCTGTTAGATCAAGCCAAAACGCCTCATAAGAGTTTTTCAACAACACTTTGAAGATGAATTAAATGTACTCTTCAAAGCATCAAATCATCAAATCTTGCTTCGCAATACACGCCCAAATTCACGTTCTTGCAAAGCACAAATCTCGGCTTGATTACTCAAATAAATCAAGTCACCACACATCAAATTCAAGGGAAGAATCAGAGGATTGCCTTGTTCTTTTAAAAGAATATATTACGTAGAGATTGTACCCATTCATATATTTAATAAAATGATATATTTGTACATGTGTGCTTGTTTAATTTTAGGTGCACAAAATTATGTCTATAAATTTCTGGCGACTCCACTGGGGACATCTCTACCTCTCATCTCTTCCCTTCAAGAAAGAATTTTCAACAAACTCTCAATGGAAACTAGGAGGAACATGATCGCCATTGTCGCATCCATGAGCAATAAGGCTACTGATTCAAGTCGTCAACATACCATTGAAGATTCTTCCACTCCACCATTGAAAACAAAATCCATCTTTGAATTATATGCACAAATTAAGCCGACTTCGAATGCAAGAGGGGCATAAGATCTCGCCTTAACAGAACTGTTATGACCTATGATAAAGAGCTTTTCAAAAGGCTTGACAGAACTGTCATTTCTAAAGTGAGAATTGGAAATGGGGCATATCTCGCAGTAAAGGGTAAAGGGACAGTGGAAATCAAAGGCAACATAGGTTTAAAATTAATTTTTGATGTCTTATATGTTCCTGAAATTAATCAAAATCTTTTGAGTGTTGGTCAGTTACTGGAAAAAGGATATAAGGTGCTGTTTGAAGACAAGTTTTGTTTGATTACTGATGCACAAAACAAGGAAGTCTTTAAAATTCAGATGCAAAGTAAAAGCTTTGCTTTGAATTTTACGGAAGAAGAACAAGCTGCAGTACATGAAGAAAATAGTAGTACAATGCTTTGGTATAAAAGATTGAGGCATTTTCATCATATAGCTCTACTCTTTATGAAGAAGAACAATCTTGTGAAAGGCTTACCTGATTTAGAAGAAGAACTTCCTTTGTGTGCAACCTGCCAGTATGGGAAGTAGATAAGACTTCTTTTTCCACAAAATAAAAGCTGGAGAGCTACACAGAAACTACAGCTGGTGCGCACTGATATGGGAGGACCTTTGAAAACATCATCATTGAATGGCAGTAAGTATTACATTACTTTCATTGATGATCATACAAGAATGTGCTGGATTTATTTCAAGAAGTATAAATCTGAAGTTACTGACATCTTCTGGAAGTTGAAAGCTTGGGTGGAAAAACAAAGCACACACAAAATGCAGGTGATCAAATTAGATAATGGAACAAAATATACCTTAGAAAAATTCAACAAGTTCTATGAAAAGGAAGGCATTGAACATCAGTTGACAGCACCTTATACCCCTCTGCAAAATGAGGTTGTTGAGAGGAAAAACAGAACACTCATGGAGATGACAAGATGTTTATTGCATGACAAAGGATTGCTAAAGAATTTATGGGCTGAGGCTGCAAACACAGTAGTGTTTCTTTTGAACAGATTTCCAACAAAGCTCTGCAACAAAAAACTCCATTTAAGGCATGGTATGGCTATAAATCAAAGTTGCAAAATTTAAAAACTTTTGGTTGTCTTTGCTTCTCTTACATTCTGCAGGTCAAGAGAGACAAACTTGATAAAAAGACAGAACCTGGAATCTTTGTAGGCTACAGTTTAGTCTCCAAAGCCTATAGGATTTATCTTTCACAAGACAATAAAGTAATTGTTAGCAGGAACATCTAATTCTTTGAGTCAGAAAGCTGAATCTGGGAGAAAAATAAGCTTGAATCTCAAGAGGAGAATGTTGATGTTAATGATGAATCTGTTACAAAAATCAGATAGCTCTCTGATATCTATTAGAGCTACAATGTGGCAATAATTGAACCTGCAGGATATGAAGAAGTTGTTGCAGATCAACATTGGATGGCTGCAATGAAGGAGAAGCTTATGATGATTGAGAAAAATCAGACTTGGATGTTAGTGAACAGACATGCATATAAAAAAGCCATAGGAGTCAAATGGGTTTATAGAACCAAGTTCAATGCTAACGGTTTTATAAACAAACACAAAGCAAGGCTTGTTGTCAAAGGATATGCTCATATGTTTGGGGTGGATTTCTCTGAAACCTTTGCTCCGGTTGCTAGGCTTGATACTATAAGAATGTTGTTTACTCTTTCTGCTCAAAATGACTAGACTATACATCAAATGGATGTCAAATCTACTTCCTTAAATGGATATTTGGAGGAGAAAATACTTGTGGAGCAGCCTGAAGGTTTTGTCATTCAAGAAGAAGAGGAGAAAGTATATCTACTAAAAAAGGCTCTCTATGGTTTAAAGCAAACACCAAGGGCTTAGTACAGCAGGATTGATGCACATTTGTTAGACTTAGGCTTTACAAAAAGTCTAAGTGAATTTACACTCTATCTCAGGAAAATCAATGATGAATTGCTTGTGTTATGTGGATGACTTACTGTGACAGAAGTAACATGGGGCATATTGATGTGTTCCAAAGAGAAATGAAGAATGTTTTTGAGATGACTGACTTGGGAAAGATGACATTCTTTCTTGGCATGGAAGTTCAACAAAAGCAGAATGAAATCTTCATATGCCAGCAAAAATATGCCAAAATGACTTTAAAGAAGTTCAACATGGAAGAGTGCAGATCAACAACAACACCAATGAATCAAAAGGAGAAATTTTGCAAAGAAGATGGGGCTGCAAAGATTGATGAAACACTTTATAAAACCTTAATAGGATGCTTGATGTATCTTACTACAACAAGACCTGACATTTTGAATGCTACAAGTATACTTTCAAGGTATATGCATTATGCAAGTGAAATTCATTTTCAAGCAGCAAAAAGAATTGTTCGATACATGAAAGGAACAATTGACTATGGATTGAAGTTTTGTCAAGTTAAAAACTCCATACTCCATGGTTATTCTGACAGTGATTGGGCCAGCTGTGTTGATGACATGAAGAGCACTTCAGGTTATTGTTTTAGCTTTGGTTCTGCTATTTTTTTGTGGAGTTCAAAGAGGCAAGAAGTCATAGCTCAATCCACAGTAGAGGCAGAGTATGTTGCTGCTACTGCTGCCGTGAATCAGGCTATTTGGATTAGAAAATTGATGGTTGATCTGCAAATGGAGCAAAAGAAAAGCACACAGATACTTGTAGACAATCAAACTGCAATTTCAATTGCAAAAAATCCTGTGTTTCATGGCAAAACAAAACTTTTTAAACTGAAACTCTATTTCCTAAGAGAAGTTCAAAGAGAAGGTGAAATACAGTTGATCTATTGCAAAACAGAAAATCAAAATGCTGATATTCTGACTAAGTCACTTCCTAAAGCTAAGTATGAATTCTTTAGACAAAGACTTAGAGTCTGCAGCTTCATAGCCAAAAAGGAGTGTTGAATTGATGTCTCAGAAACTGCTGATGTGGAGTTTGCTGATGTGAAAGCTGATATAAGTTTTAGTTTTAATAAAACACTTATTATTTTGAATTTGTTAAATTCTATTAGGATTAATATAATTCTTTTTGTTTAGTCATTATTTTTATTATGTTATGTATCAGCAGCAGATTGTGCTGCTTATTATTTGCATTTAAAGCTTTATTTTTATAGTTTTTGATAAGTCTGGCATGATCAATAAAGTAGTGAACTTCAAAGAAAAAGTTTGATAATTGCTAACGCATTTTATTCTGTTAAAATCCAACAGACATGCACATGAAGACAGAAAACAAAAATAGGTGTCAGAACAGGCAACTTAGAGCCCTCACATCTCTTGCATCTGCTAACTATAAGCGGGCAACAAAACAAAGAGGAAAAGGACGTCAATGAATAGCTGGAAAGCAAGATATATATATATATATATATATATATATATATATATATATATATATATAGAGAGAGAGAGAGAGAGAGAGAGAGAGAGAGAGAGAGAGAGAGAGAGAGGTAATTATTTGCTACAATAAAAAAAGAATAGACACAAAAACAAAAATATTTGTTATGAATGCGAATATAGATGTTTGTAAGAGATGATGTTCGTCTGATGCAAAGGTCATTACAATAGAACTCCAAAAATTTGTTGAATAAAATACCCATGACTTCCTTTCACACAGGAGCAATATCATTTGCAAGGGGGATTCTACACAAGAAGCTCCACTAGCATCACAGAAGGAAAAGGAAATCAAGAGAATATCTGAGCCCTAAAAGAAATTAAGACTATCTGAGAACTGGGTTATGCCAGGAACAAGAGATTATGGCAAGTTTGTATTCAGACACGAATACATGTTTGCAAAAAGAGTATTATAAACTGAATAATCACAAGTTGCAGATAACAGACAATTGCTATTTTGGTTTATTTTTGCGATGGAAAGCAGGCAAAATAACTGGTAAAGAAAATGTGCAACTTGGTGACAATAAACGAAATCAGGCAATCAAGAACCATTGGAGTCTGGTACAAAAGCAAAGGTAAAGCTTCCATCTCCTTAAACATCAAAACATTTTGAAGAGGCTGATCGATGCCAGCATTTCACACAAGTATTTTCCTTATTATACAGCATCTACCACTGCTTATATTCGGCATGTTTTTTAAGTAAAAAGATATTTAAGCATAATACAGGTTGATCAAAACCACTTGGATCTGCTTCAATTGCACTAAAAACATTTGCAAAATAAGATAAACTTGAAGTTATAATTAAAACCTAATCAGATTACCTGAGGTACCCATTTGGGTGAAACAAAACTTGTGGCGTCAACAACAGGCAACCCAGAAGATACTAGTCTATGAATCAATTCAACCTTTACATCTGTAGGCACAATATTTCTCATTTTTCAGACCATCCCTTGGACCAACTTCCACGATCTTCACAAATTTTAGTGTACCTTTCAAGAACTACTTTCCCAATCAAAGATAAAAGAACATGATTCAGAAACATCCATATTGAACAAAGTGTAGCACAGTTCTGAAACACTAGAAATTTAAATGGTGGACCAACACACAAATGCAACAGCCTAAAGATATGAACGTGGGGACTTTATGTACTTAAACAACAATAATGACTACAATCATCTAATTTTAAGAGAAAAATAAATTACAGTTCTGATTCCATTATGGAATCACCTTATTGGTAACTATACTGATGATCAGGAAAATACTGTGAATCACAAATGCTTCCAGACACCACATGGTTGCTGCCTAAGCTCATAGTCCTCCTGTTTCCTTGGGACAGGTCCCTTGTGTGTCTTTTGCAAGGAAATGTCTCTCTTGTATAATCATAATCTTCCCTGAAAAAAAATATGAAATTTTTAATAGAATTGTGTTAAAAACAATTACTGCAAGGCTTAATAGAGCAGAAAATGCAGTTTTCTCTATTTCCAGTACAACCCAAAGGATAAAAATCTAGCCTTTAGTTCTTGACGTCATAATTATGACAAAGCTTCAGAGTTCAGACCCTTGTATTCTTTTTATCATTACAGCACTAAATTGAGGGAAAAATGAGCGTCTACTAGTCAAAGAGGTCTCTTATATATATTTTGAGAAAATGCCTTGTCTAGGGGCATGAAAAATTGTTATTGCAGCTACCTCTTCTTCCTTCCAAACTCTATAATCAAACCCCCACGTTGTGTAATTATTAAAGAGCTGATCATTCTTCCACCTCCACAGGATCCTTTGTTAATACAAGGATAGTTTAATCATGCATTTGCACTTACTCACAACTGTTGGATGAGCTGCAAACCCTTCCCTCAATCCAGCAATACCCCATTCCCATATCATCAACCCTGGGCCGGCAAGCACTAGAGGAGAAACTTTGAATTCGGTCAATGGTGTTCATGCTAGGCAACTTGTCGAAACCAAGCGGCTCTTCCAAACTCGACATTGCTATAATGGATGCAAATGGAGGGGGAGCTGCAATTCAGGCACAGAACAGCTCAGTACTCTCTAATAATAACTAAAGAAAGTCTTTGATGCCAGCAGACCTTATTAACTGCATAGTTAAATTCTGGAATATCACCATGAAAATCCAACACCTGTGACACAATGTTTTAGCACCCACTTACCCGGCATAGAGTTATAAATTTTTTCTTCGAGTTTAAACTTTAAGTAAACAACATTTTAATTAAAAAGCAAATTATACTTGTCAAACCAAAATAATTCAATCCTCAAAAAACTTGAAAATCCAAACTTCTTCAGCAAGAAATCACATTCACTCTGTTTATATTCTTAAGAAAAAAACTAAAAAACGGAACTAGATACCTTTAGAATTTCACAATTGCTTCTGTTTTAGCCCTTCAGTGAGGAAAATAAAACCTACATTCTCTCAAATTGACAAATTTCTTTTTGTTTTCATTTCTTTTTCTCTTTAAGTTTCTTGGAAACTAAACAGAGTGTATACAAAGCCAAACAAGAAACCAAAGAAAGAGAAGGAAAGAAACAGACCTGAATTACAGAGAAAAAAGCCTAGGATTTTTTTTTTACTTCAAATACTTAAACTGAACCATCCATCCTGAAAGAAGCAGATTCCTAGTAAGGACTTGCTGGTACCTTTTGCTGTTTGGTTTGATCAGTCTGTTAAATGTCAGTTTTTACATTTAAATGGGGCCAACATGCAAAGGAAAAGAAAAGCTCTTGCAGATCCCATGTCAACGATCGTTTCACATTCGATCTTCTCTTCTTCAATCAAATGCTCGCAGGTTGCTCTCTAAATGCGCTGTGCTTCTGGAAGTCGGTGCTGACAAGACTGAACTTCTCACTCGAGCGTGTTTTGGCACACAATTATTACAACCTATAAGGATAAGCAATGGTTTCAACAGGGTTATTTTTGTGTTCTTGTTTTAAATTGCCTCAAGATTGTTGAGGAGGATAAATGTGTAAAAAATGAGTTAGATATCTTTTGCATTACATGAAAGCGAAAGAAAAAAATTTCCCGATTTTTGCAAGGCCTGTCCTAGTCTTTGGACGAAAACTTGGGTTGTGAGGCCAGGATCTCAGAATAACGTGCACACTTTGTCGCCTATCACTACCATTCATCTCTGGTGCACTCTGTCTACGCTGTGATGGTTTTATCAGAAGGAGATGGTTACGTGAATTGGGCGTGATCTGATTTTCATTGCACAATAAGAATTTTTGGAATTGTTGTGAAGACATTATTAGTTCTTAACATCAATAAAATGGATGAAGTGAAGAGATACTCCATTCGGGAGCGAGCGCACAATCACAAGGAGTCCGGAACAAAGCCGTAATGATCAGAAAGCTGCTGAAAATGGAAGCAAAAGACCAGCAGTGCAAGTTTTATAGGGAGCCCCTGGGAGGCTAATGGTTTTGCTCTTTATGAGAGAAGAATCACTCGGCTTATAAGTGGCATTGGTTATGATGAGCACAAGGAATATTCTTGAAATTTTTTTCCAGAGAACTTGTGTTCTACGACCTTCATTTCCATACTATATTGACTTCTTCTTTAATGAATTTTTTTAGGGGTGGTAAATCTTTCTTGAATTAATACATGTATAATATCCTGGGGTGTTGACGGTGGATTCTTTGAAGATCAAGTCAGTATGAGGTATTTTTATGTGGAAAAAAAACATTAATAAAGGAATTAATGAGTTTTTATGAAGAAAAAAAAGAAACAGGAGAAGAGAATGTAAAAGTTAGGAAAGAAAAAGAGGAATGTGTTTTAGTCTCAAAGTATAAGGTTTCAAACTTTTTTTCTATGTACTCAAGCTTTTTTTTATATTATTTGACTTAACTTGCTTCATACGACATATGAGAGGTAGAAATGTAATCTTGTAATAATAAAATAATATTATTCTCTTGTTTGTGTCATCACATCTCATTAATATAAATATAAACTGCTTATTCATAATTAATGAGATGTGATGGGTATTATAATTACTAGCTCAAGTCCAAAGTAGAGGAGGCTTAGTGTGGGGTTACTTTTTAGCTATACGCTAAATCCAAGGGAGGTGGGTCCAGCTCGTACGCTGAATTCAAAGGGAGTTGGGTTTAACTTGCGTGCTGATCCCAAAAATGGTTCGGCAGGGACGCGTCATAGCCCAACTTGGAGTCAAGCAAGGACGTGTATTGGCCCCAGGTGAAGTTGGGTGTGGATGCGTCATGACCCAACTTGGAGTTGGGCGCGGACGTGTCCTAGTTCAAGATGGAGTTGGATGTGGGTGTGTCCTAGCCCAATGTAGAGTTGAGTGTGGAGAAAATATAATCTCATTTTTAGATTATGATTTTTATGTGATGATTTTAAACAAGGGAGGTTTTTAAAAAACCATACCCATCAGATTCTGTACAAGATTGCATGCTCAAGTAGAATTTGTGGTTCTTACAAGATGAGGGCTGGTGGAGCTGGAGCCTAGAAGGAATGAATTGTGCACTCAAATCCCTTTTTAGAGTTTTTGTTTGGTATTGAGAAATGTTCTTGTAGACACAATTTTATGCACCTGAAATTAAGTAAGCACACGTGTACAAATACATGATTTTATTAAATATATGAATGGGTACAATCTCTATGTAATATATTCTTTCAAAAGAATAAGACAATCCTCTTATTCTTTTCTTGGATTTGATGTATGGTGACTTGATTTATTTGAGAAATCAAGCCAAGATTTGTGCTTTGCAATAATGTGAATTTGGGCTTGTATTGCAAAGCGAGATGTTGTGATTTAATGCTTTGAAGAGTACCTTGATTTGTCTTCAAAATATTGTTGAAAAACTCTTATGGGGCGTTTTGGCTTGATCCAACAAAGTTTCGTTCTTTATAGACTTCAAGCGTAGATGAAGGAGGCTTGAGAACTCTTTGAGAGAGAGAGAGAGAGAGAGAGAGAGAGAGAGAGAGAGCTTCCTTGCTTGAAGAGCTTGTCTTGAAGGAAATTTGTATCTACTGGAATCCTGTTTCTCTAGGTTGAGGCTCTCTATTTATAGAGATCTGTAAGGGCTCTCAGGTCCTTTTCCAATGCCACATGGCATAATTTTATTGGTTGATATTTATTGACGGGATCTTGTATTGATGACAAGATATCTGACGAGATCTTGCATTCATGACAAGATATCTTGAATATCTCATCTCAAGTGTCAAATTTTCATTGACCGAGAAATATACGAAGTCTCATTTATTTTTCATATCATTTATTTTAATTTAATTTTATTTTTTCTTTTAAAGAATAAAATAATACATGATAAAATTTGTGTATCTACTGTTACTTTACTTTGCTTTTACTTTTTGTTATCTTGAAATATTGACAAGCATGGAATTATTTTACAATTCAGACCAGTTTTATGCCGACTTTTGCGAAACTGGTATTTTTGTCTTCTAGTTCTCTATGTTCTCCTGATCAGATCCATACAGCAAGTATCCATATGCCATGTAGCTGTTGCGTGGCAACACACCAACTTGTTATTACCGTGGTCTGCGCGCGCGTGTATATATATATATATATATATATATATATATATATATATATATATATATATATATATATATATGTGTGTGTGTGTGTGTGTGTGTGTGTGTGTGTGTTTACACAATGACTAAATTATTGCATAATTTTTTTTTAAGTTAAAAAAATTAGCTTTTTATAGTATTTTTTAAATTTTCATGCAGATTGACTTGATGTGACTCAATCAACTTGATGGGTTCAAAAATAATATAGAAAATAAAATAAAAACATAATTTGACTTAAAATAAATATATTCAAGATGAGAAAATATCTTATAAATATTTAGATAACACCATATTAGATCAATTCAGATCAACTCAAAATTTATATATTGGGTTATAAAACCATAATAACCTCATAAAAAGTAAATCAAAATAAATTATAAAACATATTTTTCAATAAACCCAATAATAAAGTATAAAATTGAAAAACAATCAATTAAAAAAGGACAAAAAAAAATAACTCAGGTTAACCTGTTAAACTCGCAACTCACATGATGAGACCAAGATAACTTAATAGAAAACAAATTAAAACAGATTATGAAACTTGATTCTCATTCAACCATTGAAAGATAAAATTGAAAAAAGGTTCGATTAAAAAAGGAAATGCCTGAGTCAACGCAAGTTAATTCGGCAAACTCATGACTCGAGTCTAATTCTCAATCAACTCAGTATTAAAAGATAAAATTAAAAAAAAATCCAATTAAAAAAAGGATATAAAAACAACTCAAATCAACCCAAGTTAACCCACCAGACTCGTGATTCGAATCATGAGACGAGGAAAACCTTATAGAAAACAAATCGAAACAAATCACAAAGTTTAATTTTTAATCAACACAATGTTTAAGGATGAAATTTATAAAAAAAAAAACAATTAGAAAAATAAAAAAAAAAAACTCAAGTCAACTAACTCGTCAAACTTGCATATGGACTTGGTTATAAGGCTGAGATAACCTTATAAGAAAATAAATTACAAAATAAATTACAAAAGATGAAATTAAAATTGAAAAAAAAATATAGATAGGGAAAAAAAAGAAAACTAAACACTATTATAGTAAATAATACTTTACCAGAAAGGTATAGTAAAATTCCTTTTTCTTTAATTTTTTTTGTTTTTTGTTAAGTTAATGTTAATGTTAATGAATTCAATATATGTTCATTTTATTTTTGCTAGGGTTATGTTAAAGTGTGGAATTTCGTAAAATTTTACACCAACTATTTGTTTGAGAGTTGAACTCTATTGTTTTATTTAATTTTTTTGTATAGAGTTATCAATCTCACAACCGAGTTGCGAGTTTGGCATACTATCTAAAGTCATTTAAAAAAAAAACTTTGTTCTTTATCGTTGATTTATTGGTAATTGAGTTTTAATTTTTAAGACCTTTTAAGAATATTTAGAGAGGAATATTTTATAATATTAACAAGCCTTTTTTTTTCCTAATAGTCATTGTTGTTTTTTTTGTTTTGTTTTTTTAGTGTTTTTGGTTTAGTTTGTTTTTTATTGTTATTTTTTTTTATAATTATATTATTAAATTAATTAAGCTTATTGAACTTACTGGATCCCAAATTTTTCTTTGACATTTAAAAATATTATTATAACCTGAGCATTTTTTTTATATATTAAATAAAATTTGACCCTGCAGTGCAAACCATTTATCTGTATCATGTCATGTAGTTTCTTATATTAACTTGCTGCCGAATGCTGGATCATTTTTATGTGGCCACTCCTTTCTGTGCTGCATGGATTCATTGATTATGAAACAAGATGCCCAGCATGGCATTAGGATGGTTGAGGTTACTGGGATTCGTTCTGTGGTTGGAAATCCTGAAGGTATTTGAGGCTGTCCTACAGTAAAGTCATGTTCAGTTTCGAACTTGAATACAGAGAGACAGTGCAAGACTGGGGATACTTGGAGGATTTTGTACGCGCAAATGACAAAAATTATGATAACGAAGCACATAGGAATCTCGAACTGGAAATTAACCCCTCGGGCAAAAAGCAAGCCGTGTATTTTGCCTCTGTACTGCAACATCTACGGAATCAGTATTCATCCTGGATCTTTTGCTTTGTTTTTGGAAGCTCATAATGAAATCAAACTAATGTTAGACACAGATGGGGAGAATGTAATTTGTCTTAATGTTTATTGAGGGTATTAATGGTGGCAATGTACCTTATCCCTGTTAACCATTTTGAAATTTGACTTCAACGATGACATTGGAAGGAAATTTTCCTGGATGGATCATCTGCTACTCATGAAGCATGCGGTCCGAAAATCTTGCCCATCATTCGTACCCAATGTGTTGTTTTATGTCCTCGATCTGATTAAAACACCGATTATAAACTCCAACTGTCATGTTTGGATCCTGTGTTATAACAGAAAATAAAAGCACCTAGCCAGATTGGCCATGATGGGCTTTTACAAGACAGATGTTTTCAAACAATTCAAACATTTGCAGAATGTGTAAGAGACAGTAAATTATGATTTAAATAAGCGAAGTCGCATGAGGTTTGCACCCTTTGCAGCACTTCTCATCGGCAAACAAACCCTCACCATCTCTCGCCATAGTATGCTTCGCCTTTACAAAATCAGCATAACTCCACCAACGACCAGAGAATGAAACACTGAGTTCTGTACTTGTAACAGGTGTCATTTCATATATGATTAATATCATACATTCCCGTTCCGATATATAGCTCACAGAGAAGAATAATGCTTCTTTCATATGAATTTTCTATTTCCATTCAACAATTTTCCATTATGCTAAACCATAGGATGTATGACTCTCTAAAAGAATTGTTTTTATCAGATGCCTTCAAACAAAGAGTGTCTTCAAGAATTTTTGTCCCCTCTACGTTTCTTCTGACTTTATGGATTAGAGGGCATTTCACAGGCGAAATTCTTTAAGGCAACACCTCTAAGACAGAAGATGAGTTCAACAACTTCATGCCATTTCCACATGCAGCAATGAGCAAAGCCTCAGCTCTTCCTGCAAACATGAGATGAGTGAAATAAGTCCTGATTAAGCAAAGGAGATCTAGAGCAAGTTAAAAAACACATTTTCCTCGGAACTGGTAGTAGTACTGAAGGCTTTTGTAACAATTAAAATATAGTAGTAACTATTATTTCAGAGAAAGACGTGAAGAAGGAAGAGTTCTTTTTTTTTTCCTGTAACTTTTCAAATCATTTCTTTTCTTTCTTTAAATTGTATTTTTTTTATTTTATTCTAAGTCAAAAAAGAGTTTCAAAGTAAAAAAAAAAAGTCTCAAAAATTAAAAAGTGAAAAGTGAAAGGAGAGGGGGAGGGGGGGAGAGAGAGAGTAAAGCGACAGTTAAAAAAAAATGGCATCAATAGACAATGTTGTCAGCAATACTACATCAACGATTCAAGGAGGTTTATCTGCAACCAAATTCGATGGTTTGAGAATCGGTCACTAAATTATTTCTTGAATTTTACTTTTTTGATTTATTATCGTTAATATTATTTTTATGTCTAAAAAAATCTCAAAGTGACTGAAATTTAATTGGTTTGTTATGAACTAGATTAATCTTCACATTAAAATAAAATAAAATAAATTTTATTTTTAATCGTATATGATTTCAATTTATTTCTAAATTAGTGTTGCATATATTTTTTATTATTCATCTAGCATCCAACTTTAAATTTACAACTATCATGAATTCAACTTTAAATGATATTTTTATAATCAATCATGAATAAAACACTATAAAGTTTGAGACAACTAGGTTGAATGTAGTTAGATATGCCCTGATACAATCCAATAGAATTAAAAATTGGAGAAAGACTGTTATCTTTCTCACATTTATCAAATGTAAAAATAAGGTTTGCAAGATTATCATTGATAATGAAAGTTATATCAATGCAATATCTTTAAATATTTTAGCTTACTTAGCCTTAAAACTTGTTCTCTATCCTAAATCATATAATGTGTCATTGGTTAATAATAACTTTATAGTTATCAATGAAAGATGTTTGTTTCATATCAAATTCCTAGACTATCATGATGGAATTTGATATGAAATGATTCCAATGGATGCAGGATATGTTATTTTGAAGAGGCTGTGGATATACAATTTAGACATCACTATTTTTTATTGATCAAATTCATGTTCTTTCACTTTTAAAAGTAGAAAGATAAAACTCATTGGATTACCACCAAAACTTAGCAATAAGAACAAGAAAAAAAAATGTGAAAGAACAAGGACTTAACATTATAAGTTCAAATGAGTATGAAAATGAAATTAATAAAGAGTATAATAATTCTCCTTTAGTGGTAGAGGAAGAATTTTTATGAAACTCTTTAATAAAATAACCTGAAGAAATAAATATAATCTTAGAAGAGTCTCATGATATTAGTCCTCTTAAACTACTTGATTCCCTATCAATCATGTTTCATATCCAACACGTCAAAAGTTTAGGGCAACATGCTTCTCACCCCCTCAAGCCCAGCACGTCATAGGATTAGAGCAATATGTTGAGCTCCCTTATCTTTTACCCTTGACACATGATGAGAAAAATGAATATAATCCTAATTTACTAGGTTATGTTCAAACTATATCTACTAAGGTTTCAAATAGTGTTTATTCCACTTCACACCCTCAATCATATAGTATTCATAGTCATGAACCTAGAAAGTCTATAGATCTTATTTTATGTCTCTTCACTCTAAAATATTTGATTCATGTGAGTCTTTTGCATGTAAGATTCATAATTTTCATGTTGGGATCATAAAACATATTCAAACAAGTAAAGAACAATACAAATTTCGAGTTGATTTACATAAGTATCACGATGCACTTCATGTTGGAGATTATTTCATAATACTAATTAAACTTGAACAGTGTCCTTTGAAAACTCGTCATCAATTGCAAGTGAATAGTGCTAAATCATTCAAAGTGTTGCAAACAATTAAATCAAATAGTTATGCCATTAAATTGCCACTAAACTTTGATATTAACTCTATTTTTTACATGAAAGACCTTGTTATATATAAAACACAATAGTATATCCATGATTATCCTTTTAATACCCTTGCTCCATTATTGATCTTTGGCACAAAAGAAACATATTAATGCTACTTTGAATACATAAGTTGTTTTTATCATGGATGGTGAATTTTAGTAAATGCTAGTATATAAACTAAACAACCAAATTCAAACTATAGTTAGATTATCAAAGAGACATCACAAAAACTTGATCATGATCTTTAAAACTATTATTGGAGCCGCCTTGAACTATACTCAACAAGATCAAATTTCTCCCCAAAAAAGTTGGCGAGGACATTAGACCTGAGACACTATTTACACACTCATATAATCATAGATGATGAAGGATAGCCTAAACCGTTGAAAGATTGAACTTTAGCTTGTATTTTTAGTTTAATTTATTTGAATTTTTAATTGAGGTTTTTTAATTAGACTTTATTTATTGGACTTAATTTAAATATTGTTAGATATTTTATTTATTGAGCTATAAGTCTAATTATTTGTTCGAGTTAGGGTTTTAGTATTTATTTTCTATTTTTTTAAGTTAGACAGTTTTTGATGAATTGAATTGAATTAGATTTGTAAAGTTGCAAACTTTTCCAACCCCCCTTCTTTTTTTCTTCAACTTTTCTTCTCTTCTTTTGGCTTCTTCTTCTTAGCTCCTTCTTTTCTTTCTTCTTTGACTTCAAATCTCTTTTGTCCTGCATCACGGTGTGCTTGTGTGAGAAAGAGAGACAGAAATAGCAGTATAGCTTGGTCGATTATGGGTGGGATATGAAGGAAGCTTTCTTTAACAATGAGTTATTAAAGGAGTGATTTTGTCATTTTGGCATAACAAGCGAAGAAAAGAGCATCGCAAGCTTGTTGGTGGAATTCATGAAATGGTAAAATATAATCAGGAGACATCTACCATGATCCTTTTTCCTTTCTAGCAAGGGACTCAATGATGGAAAAAATGTTGATGCAATTCTTCGGTTATCATCCCGTCACAATTAAGAAACTATCAGATTTGATATAAAACATGAGAGTTTGTATGAACAAGCACGAAAAGGCACATCCTTGCATAGAGTGGCCGAGACCTGAAAGTATATCAGCCTTGCATTGGGAAAAGGAGTGAAACTTAAAAGCCACTTCAGATGAGTAAGAAACGAAAATTGTTATAGCATGAACTGAGAAACACACGAACCTAAGTAGACCTGCCTCCAGCTAGTTCAAATCCATTCCTCCATGTCATTGATGGAACTGGAACTACTGAGAAACCTGAGGCAACTAACACCCCGATCCATAATCCATAACCAAATCCTCCACTCCACCATCCCTTCATTTAACAATCAGAAAATGTATCAGTATTGGATCCTTTTTTATTCCTTCTCCATTTCTCTTCTGGGTAGTGTTGAAACAGGTAACTTTGTTAATGTTGTCTCAAAGATGCAATTACATTATACAGAACAATGTTTTGCAAGTGGAAAGACAAAAACAAATGCCATTTAAGAAAGAATGCTAAGCTCCAAACATATTAAAGGGGCCATACTAACCTGTTTGCCATCTTGCGGGAATGGGGCTGATTGTTCTGCATATGCAGTTGTGCCTGAAATAAGAGAAGCAAACACAAATATGCATCAGAACCACATATAAATGGGTACTAAATTTGGGTATCTTGGGCAAAAAAAAGTAGATGCATTAAATGGTACTAAATTAAGACTACAGTATGGAATTGATCTATAATTTTAATTCTATTTCGATGATAAATTCAGATTGGTATTTCATGGGTAAATAATTGATGTTAGTGATTTATATTAATTCATGATTTCAATTCAAGATTCCAGACAGAACAATGGCAACCATCATTCAATAATTTATTCATCAAGTTACAAAGGAGACACGGCCTTTTATAATCCCACAGCCACACACTGTCCCAAAAATAAAAATCCCCAACCCCTCACAACTTGGATTTTTCAGATCCCCTAAATTAAGGATTGAGAGGTTTCGGTATGATAATCAAGAGATAGTAATTTCTGCCCACCTAGCCAAGACCATGAAACTAAAAAAAATAATTCAACAACGGGAGAAAAAGTGACGTGAAACATTGACAGAACTATAGAAGTTCTACTTAAGTAGACTAAGACTCAATCTCAAACAAATTGCAAAAGGAACCATATAAACTCAACTCAATTCAACAAGACCTTATTAATCTCAAACCAGTTGCAATCGACTACAATGTTAGAACCATAAAAGGTTCATATTTTCAAAAACATCAGAATGATGAAAAACATTATCCAGCATTGACTCATTTCACAAAAAGTTTAACATTTTTTTTGCAAAAGGTAGTCACATACCAATCGGAGCATCAAAGCTACGAATCAATTGAACAATAGACTTAACATCTAACCGCTTTCGAATTCGTTTTCCAACCATTACTTTCAAGTGAGGAGAATCAAACACCTACCAAACAAACAATCATTTAACACAAGACATTATTACTAATCCAAAGCAAGAAACTTTAAGACAAATTTTCATTAAATTTCTTCAAAGCAACAATCTTTAACTCAAAAACCAAATTGGGTAGCTGAAAAAAAAAAGAATTACCTGAGCAGAGCAACTAGACTCATCAATTTTCAATAGTGCCAAAGCACCAGAAACTTCAGGGTCAATACCGATAACCCAATTGGAGCCCGCATTATTCCGGGTCAAATCATCTCCTCCCAAATTTGTAGTCTCAGTTTCATCAGGTAAAGGAAAAGTGAGAGAGTCTAACTAGCTCTGTTTAAGTTGGCAGCATCAGCTTTTTCCCACCCAACGTTTACTCTGTTTCTTGAAAGTTTGGTATTTTTTAAAGGAAGGGGTGTCGTGTTGGAGAGTTCGTGGTGCAGAAGGCTTTTAGGGTGGATAAAACGGCGTTTTTGGGTTTGATGATGAATCTTGAAAAGACTGAGTTCATGAGCTTGGATTTTGGAGATTGTGATTGTGGGGTTTGTGGTCTGATTTGGAGGGTTTACACGTGATTGAATGATTAGAGAAATTTCAAGTTTTTTGTTCAAATTTGAGGTGATTAATGGAAGAGGTAGGTACCTTGGTAGGCCATGTTAAATTAAAAGCCTTTGTTAAATTAAAATTTACTAATTTAATCGATCCCATATAATCTGGTCTTTGATTTTGTAAGATACGTAGTTCTTGTGTGGTTTTTAAAAATTATAAGTTGGTCTATTAACTAGAATCCATTGTTAATTTTTTTAATCCAAACAAAACTTTTTTAAATTAATTTTTTGTTATGTTTGTGGAAGGCATCGCTTGGAAAACTTGAAAATAAAAGAAGGGTTTTTTGGAAAGAAAAACAATTAAATTGTTGTGGAAAGCTAATGGAAGAACCAAGTTACAGCCAAATATAATAATGCAAGATTCAACATTGAGTTTTTTTTTATACAAAAGCATTAATTAACCATTACAGTAGTAAGCCTCGAACAAAATCTATGTCATTAATGTTTTAATTAGGGGTTGAAGGCAGAACATAATAATAATAATTAAAGAGTAATTAGTGATATTTTATTGGTCACTTTCTAGAATTTATTTTAAAGAAAGAGACATATACAAATATATATATATATATATATATATATATATATATATATATATATATATATAAAAATTTTTATATAAAAAAAAATAGATTTTAAAATATATTTGTATTTGAGATAAAGCATTTGAGATTTCTCTAAGTTGGATTTATTAAATTAAATGCCTCCTCAATTACATAAAATTTGAATTCGAGAGATATTCAAGAGATAACCTTTGTATTGATAGTCCTGCAAATCTATATAATTAATGAAGTCATATAAAAACTTCAGAGGGAAAAATTTAGAAATTTAAAAAATAAAAACCAAATTAAAAAATATAATACTTGATAAATTGAGTTTGAAAGATGAAATTAAAAATAAATAAAATTTTTACAAAATAATTAAAACCAAAAATTATAAATCAAAATAATAATGACTGAAGTTGAAATACAACATAAAAAAGGATTAAGCTATAATTTTTATGGGAAAAGAGGAAAAAAAAGAAAAAAATTAAAAAATTCAGTAACGACAATCTAATTACCATCGGAGACACACATCACTCCAATAAAAAGATGATATGAAGACGCTTCTAATAAGATGGTGAAATGATATTTTTGGATACCCGGAGATGTTATAAGTGCCACCCGAAGGGCACAAGCATCTCTAAATTGACTCTATAATTACAAAAAAAAACATTGTAAAACTGAAAACGCCTATTGACCCTAGGCTTAATTTTTTTTACTTTAAATGTAATTTTTGTTATTTTACTGTGCATTTTAACTGCTTATTATTTTTTTATTTGATCAAATATCAAATTATTCATCAACTTAAATTATAATAACAAAACAATCATTGTGAAAATATAAAAGTATCCTTTAATGCCATATTTAATTTTTTTTACTTTCAATGATATTTTGAATGTTTCACTATACACTCAATGTATAAAAATATTTATTTATTTTTGATCAATTTGAAAATAAAAAATATGAACCATATAAAAAATTTTCAATATATTTAAAAGCCAGTATGAAGTGTTTTGAGTAAAGAAAAGAAAGAGTCATCACACTATTTCAGCGTGCAGTGTAAATATCTTTAAGCTACTGTGTTTTCCAAACACCAAATAGCTCTTTTTAATTTGTTTTACATAAAATATTGTTTAAGGAAAATATTTTCTAAGTCGGTCAATTTTGTATGCATCATTT
>Ga0325410_1002598_pt1 | contig 20225 bp, 13 predicted proteins | sample PopdelMetagenome_16_FD_206182 | JGI IMG/M metagenome (GOLD analysis project Ga0325410, IMG submission 206182) | Populus deltoides microbial communities from Bellville, Georgia, United States - Xylem-PdIQD-R3 | ecosystem: Host-associated > Plants > Phyllosphere > Stem > Wood/Secondary xylem... | reverse complement strand
CTTTCTCTTGTTTAGGATCAAAGATGTACTTGATTATACTAGTAGGGTGATTCCTTGCTCATGAAGAATCATTTCTTTGAAATCCTTTATAGCTTCTTAATTAATTTGTAGCATCTTCAAAGCAAGTAAAGTTACATTCTTAGGATATCATATAATTCCCTTTCACTATCGTTACTTCTTATCGGTAGGGAACTTCATGTCTAAGTATTTGATGTTGTTTACCCTATATATGTAACAGAAAAAAAAAGCTTTCCATCTTAATCATGGTGAAGGCCTATTAGAGCGTGTAAGATCGAAGGTGATTGCCAATGGTAATTAATAAGTTAATAGCACCCTTTATTGGCACAAATCTACCTTTTATAGTTTAGAGAAGTGTATACCCAAATGTTTGTTGACAACACTACCATCATCTACAAACACCTAATATACTTTATAGTTGGAGATGATGGCAAAGATAGAATTTAAGAATTCTTTCTCTTTTACTGATTGTATTTCTTCTCAATATCTTTATACATGCACGCACCATGTATATATACAGTCTGTTACAAATGCAGACTGTCATGATAGCTGGCATAACTAACATTCTGTCTTGACAGTTAATATAACTACAGCTAAAGCAGTTAGAGTTAGTTACAAGGAGAAGAAGAGGTAATTAACAGAAATCTTGACTAACAGAAATCCTGATCCTGACATAATCTCAACTAACTCTCACGTAACCAATTCTTCTTCTACCTTTGGTTTATCATCCCCCCACAAGTGAAAGGGTTTGGTAATAATGCACAACTGTGTTTTGAGAAACAAGATCCTTGAACTTGTGAGATGTTTAGTCAAAAGATCTGCTGGCTGTTCTTCAGTGGGAACAAAGTGTAACTGTATTTTCCCTCTAAAAACTTGGTCATGGATGAAGTGTAGATCAATTTCTATATGTTTTATTCGGGCATGAAATACAGAATTCTTGGCCATATGATAGGCACTGATATTGTCATACCAGAGTATAGGAACAATAGGGGCAGGAACACATAATTCTTGCAGCAAGGCTTGGATCCAGATAATTTCTGTCGTAGCCAGGACAAGACCTCATTACTCCAATTCTGCATTGCTGTGAGATACTAGTTTTTGTTTGGTAGAGGACCAAGAAATTAGATTACCCCTAGATAAATGAGATAGCCATTTGCACTTTGTCGATTGTCAGGTCGAGCACCTTAATCAACATCTGTGAAACCTTCTATTATCAATTGATTTGATGAATTTAAAAGTAAGCCATCATGTATAGTCCCTCGTAGGTATCGAAGGATTCTTTTGACAGAGAGACAATGGGCTGAAGTTGGTTGTTGTATAAACTGACATGCTTTATTAACAGCGAAAGTTATGTCAGGCCTTGTAATTGTAAGATATTGAAGTGCTCCCACTATACTGCGATAATGAGAAGTATCTTCCATAGGCTCACCATCAAATTTAGATAAATTCTATCCAACAGCCCCAGGAGTTTTGACTGGTTTTGTATCAAACATTGTTATTCTGTGCAATAAATCGGAGACATATTTAGTTTGGCTGGGATGTATAGAATCCTCATGGTAAGAGACTTCAATATCTAGGAAATAGGTTAGCCTCCCTAAATCTCGCAATATAAACACAGAATTCAGTTTAGCAATAAGTGAAGCAACCTGTGTAGGTGAGCTGCCTGTGATGAGGATATCATCTACATAGATGAGAACAATCAAAGTTGTAGATTCACCAAAGCATAGAAACATAGTTGTCAGTTTTGGAGTTGCTGAACCACCACTGTAAAAGGGCAAAATTGAGCCTTTGAAACCAAGCTCGTGGAGTAAATCGGAGACATATTTGGTTTAGCTGAGATGTATAGAATCCTCATGGTAAGAGACTTCAATACCTAGGAAATAGGTTAGCCTCCTCAAATCTCACAATGCAAGCACAAAATTCAGTTTAGCAACAAATAAAGCAACCTGTGTAGGTGAGCTGCCTGTGATGAGGATATCATCTATTTAGATGAGAACAATCAAAGTTGTAGATTCACCAAAGCATAGAAACATAGAGCTATCAATCCTGGAGTTGCTGAACTCCCACTAGTTGCTGAACCCCCACTGTAAAAGGGCAAAACCGAGCCTTTGAAACTAAGCTCATGGAGCTTATTTCAAGCCATATAAAGCTTTCTTCAATCGACAAACTTTGGTAGGAAATTTGGTGTCTACGTACCCAGGAGGTTGGGACATGTAGACTTGTTCCTCGAGCTCATCATTTAACAAAACATTGTGTACATCAAGCTGTCGTACTTCCCAATTAAAACTAAGAGCAATGGTTAGTATAATGCGGATTGTTGCAACTTTGACTACTAGGTTAAATGTCTCGAAATAATCAAGGCCAAATGTTTGATGATATCCTTTTACCATAAGTCTAGCTTTATACTTGTCAATACTCCCATCTGGCTTGTGTTTTAATTTGTATACCCACTTGCAGCCTATGATATTTACATCAAAAGGCTTGGTAATAAGATCTCAAGTGTGGTTTCGATGAAGAGATGCAATATCTTAATCCATTGCTTGAGTCCAATGTGGATCTTTTAGAGCTTGACTGAGTATATATGGTTCTGATATCTTCGCAGCAGTTAGATCAAGAATAACCTTCTTTTTAGTTAAACCACTCATCAACCTTGTTGTCATCCATGGAACTGGAGTTGACTCAGGAGTCTGATCATTATGAATAAACTCAAGAGAAAAATGAGAGATTGGGGAGGTTGCAGATTCACTCAAAGAAAGAGAATATGCATTTGTGGGAATGACATCAGTGGACATTGAGGTATGTTTATCAATAGGGCAGTAAGGCAGACAACTAGAGGAGGATAGTATTGCAGGAGGAAAACTTGCTATGGAAGCATCACCAGTCTGAGGTAGATGAAGGTTTTTGTTGAAAGGGAATTGTGTTTCATCAAAAACAACATGAGGTGTAACATAGACTCATCTAGTGAGATAATCAAGGCACAAATAACCTTTGTTGTTGAGGTTATAACCAAGAAATATACACTGAACTGATCGATATTATAGTTTATGGTTGTTATAAGGGCGAATGAAAGGATAGCATAGGCAATCAAATACTTTGAGGGACATGTAATCAGGAGTTTTCAGAAAAAAGGGTTAGATAAGGTGAATCAATGTTGAGTACCTTGCTTGGCATTCTATTAATGAGAAATGTTACTGATTGAAATGCATACTGCCAAAACTTCATTGGCAAAGAAGCATGAGCTAGCAAAGGCAATCCAGTCTCTACAACATGTTTATGCTTCCTCTTAACTCTCCCATTCTGAGCTGAATTGTAAGGGCAGGAAAAATGATGCACAATACCAGCCTGTTGAAGAAAGGTTATGAAGGATTTGAACTCGCCCCCATTGTCAGATTGCACATATTTTATAGTGTCATCAAATTGATTCTCTACTTGAAGTTTGAATTGTTTAAACATTGAAAGAGCTTGGTCCTTTCTGTGTAGAGGGTAGAACCACGTGTATCGTGAGAAATCATCCAAGAATAGGATAAAATACTTAGCACCAGATGTGGATTTGACTGAGGCAGGCCCCCAGATGTCTATATGAATCAATTCCAACGGTTTGGAGGCACGAGAGGAGCAGAGATGAGTGGGCAATCTGTGACTTTTCATAAGTTGACAGGAAAAACATATAGTGGAGCAACTAACAACTTTATTCTTTTCATAGGAAACATTATAGTTTTGTAATATTTGGACTACAACATCAGTGGCAGCATGACCTAGTCTGTGATGCCATATTTCCATTTTATTATGAGTAGATCTGGAGCTTGGAGAATGAAAAGCAAAGAAATCTTTAATGCCAACATATGCCATTTTCTTGTTGTTCAGTGCTGGAAACCTGTAAAGTCCGTTCTCAAGGCTGCCTCGTGCCAGTATCTTCTTTTTATGCAAATCCTTCACAAAGAAACTATTAGATCAAAATTCAATCAAAGCATTATTATCTGAGTAGAGCTTGACAACACTTATCAAGTTTGCTGAGATGAATGGAATATAAAACAACTTTCTGAGTTGAAATGATCTTGAGTTAGAGACTAGACGATGGGAACCAGTGTTGAAAATGGATAAGTGCTTACCATTACCAACTGTGACCTTATCTATGCCTGTGTACGGAGTAGAGTTGGTTAGATTCTCCATATTCTAAGTCAGGTGATGACTTGCTCCAGAATCAAGGTACCAATTGTCATTTACAAGATTATTAGAGGAGGCAACCATAACAGTTATATTGTTTTGATTTCTGATATTCATATTCAAAGAGTTAGTACCACTGTTTGAAGAGTTTTGATAGGACATATTAGATCTGTGATAACAAACGTGTACTGTATGACTAAATTTGCCACATAACTGATATTGTGGCTTCTTTGAACTGATTGAATTATGTCTTCCATTCTGTGTATATCTGCCCCTACGACCATGACCTCTGTAGTTGTAATTGTTGGCATTTGGAGTGTAGCTTTACCCTCTACTGCCATTATATTTCCTTCCACCACCCCTTTTATTAGAGGAAGAGGCATAATTGGCTGTCATTGTGGAAATTTGATCAATTAAGCTTTGTTGCTCAAGTCAATTTTCAATTGCTAAAAGCATACTGTGAATAGTTTCAACTGAGATTTTATCATCTCTAATATTGATAGCAGTTACTACTGCATTATAGTCAGATCCAAGTCCTCCAAGTAGATTTATGACTTGATCTTGTTCTGATATAGGTTCTCCAATGGCTGCTAGACTGTTTGCAACTCCTTTCACCTTCATAATGTAGTCTATCATTGACAGAGATCCTTTCTTTGTGGATTGCAGTTCAAGCCTTAGTTGCATTATTCTGGCTTTTGAAGAAGAAGATAAGGTTTTCTCCAATGCATTCCAAGCAGACTGAGAAGTAGTGTGTCCAATGATTTGTGCCGATTTGTGCCATGATAGCTGGTGTGAGAGACGAGTAGATCCCGCTGAGGATTGTGTGATTTTGTCTCCTCTAAGCAATAAAGGCTGGATTGATTACAACTACACTTAATTCCTTCTCTGGATAGACAGAGGTACCATCTATGAAGTCCTCAAAACCATCAGCAAAAACAATATTATCAATTTGAGATTTCCACAAAACATAATTGGTTAGATCAAGTTTTACTGGTAATGCATGGTTGAGCTGCTGATAAGATGAAGTGAGTACCATTGTTGTGGTTTGCCTAGATTCAAGAGGACTAGAGGTTGAGGAGGACTGATTTGAAGCAGAAGCTATGGCTGGATCGAAGAAAAGAAAGAAGTTTCTCTTTGTTGCTCTGATACTAAGATAGAATTTGAGAATTCCTTCTCTTCTACTGATTGTATTTCTTCTCAATATCGCTATACATATACGCACCATATATATATACAGTTTGTTATAAATGTAGACTGTCATGACAACTGGCATAACTAACAGCCTGTCATGATAGTTAATATAACTATAACTAAGGCAGTTAGAGTTAGTTACAAGGAGAAAAAGAGGTAATTAACAGAAATCCTGATCCTGACATAATCTCAGCTTACTCTCACGTAACCAATTCTTCTTCTACCTTTGGTTTATCAAGCAATGATTACAATAGTATTATCATAAGAAAATATTATTCCCTCTCCATCTTCGTGGGTAAAGATGATGGAATCATGTCATGAAGTTGGGAATCACAAGGCAACCAAATCCTATTTTGCATAGGTTTCTTAGCATGACTAGAGTCACCATCTGCAAACATTTTTCCTAGGATCATGTTGATTTTGGGTATCGTTTCCAAATAATTTCTTTTCTTCTTTATTCAAGTCATGTCTTTTTCTTAATAAATTGTTAGAGATAACCTTAATAATTAGCCTTTTTATCTCTTGCTTAAGATTATAATAATCTTTGATGTCATAACCTCTGTATATTTGAAAAAAGGTAGAATTGTGTATATTTGCATCTCCTTTCATTGGAAAAGAGTACTGCATAAATTATCCTTTTTTAATGGAAACCAATACTTCCATGTGTATGATGTTTAGAGATGTGGTCATCATTTTGAAAATAAAAAATAAAAAATTATAAATGGACCTTCTCATGTTCTTTTTAGATGCCGTAAGGCTATTATGAGAATGATGGCACTTGATGGGTTTTTTTTTTTTATTGCTACAACTAGGGGTATCCTAGCTTAGTCACGTTTGTTTTCTCCACACGAATGTTGTTTTTCATTATCTCTTTAACTTTTAGGAGAGTTTAATTAAGGAGAGTGTAAAGTTATTCCTATAAAATATAGTTGTAAAACCCACTAATCAGGGTCTTAGTGGCAATAGGTTTAAGCAAACCTTTTATATTGAGAATTTCCTTATTAAACCTTCAAGGATATACTCTAGTGCTCTCTTTTTTTTTGTATGATGACAAAGAGCTCAATTGTGTTCTTTTTAGTTGGAAGATGATTTTGACATATAAATCATAAAAGTCAAAGATGAAGCCTGACTATTAGATATGGTACTATGCTATAGCAAAACTATGAAATATAGTTAGAAGAATTTTACACATAACATCGCTATTTTATGTTACAAGCTCCAATCTGTGTCATATATTTTGTATGCGTTCCATTTGGCTTATAAGTCCATCTCGTTGTCTAAGTTTGCTTTCATAGATATACAATATTTGGAAAGACAAGTGTGCAATACCTAATGGCAAAGTGGAGATTCTCTCATATAATGGTGGCAAAATTTATTTTCAAACACTTGTATTGTTACGGATCTCATCTTGTATCAAGGTATAGTTTTTAGGAGTATGCAAATGAGGTTTAGAGAGAGATTGATGACAATAGCTACTTATGCGGCTAGGACTTTATAAGGCTCTACTTTTAGATATTTGGAGTTCAAACCTAGAATGTATAGTTTAAGAATGTTCTTCGTGGTTGGAGCGACATTGGAGTATAACCATTCTCGTGTATATTTTTCTTTTATGGTCCTCCAAAAAATTAGAGTTGTCAAGAAGCATTCGGTGGTGCATATAATGGAGCTAGTTTTTGTGTCACTTATTGAAAGGGTGGAAAAGTTTAAAAGTGTTCTTGTATAGCTAGAACAACTTTCGTGAGCACCTTTTATTTTATGGATAATTTGTTAAGGATTAGAAGGAAATGATATGCTGGTGGTGAGGAGGTCAGTTACTTTCTCATATTATGATATTTCTATGTCATCATCCTTGGAAAGAACTTTTAAGGATGAACTAACTATTGTTTAGTTCCCACAAATGACTCTGCTAAAAAAGTCGAAAAAATTTCAATTTAAATTTAGGCTTTCCACAACTGCTTGTAGGAGAAGGTGTCAAGGCTTAGTTGTTATGTATTCTTTTACAAAACTAGTCTCTATGTAGTTAGGGGACTCACTGATGCTTAAATTAGTAAAATAAAGAGAAGAGAGGTAAACTAAAAAGGATAAAAGCAGGTGACTAAATTTAGAGGAAAAGTTGTGTAAATGTTGATTTGGATCCCTTATGTTGGTGATTCTAAGGTATTTGTATACCATTAGTCACCGAGATCATGTGGTTTACCTTATGAGAAATAGGTTATTAGGCCTGCATTCCCACAAGAAAAATCATGACGAGAAGTTGTGTTGCCATTGAAGACCATTTTTTAGCCAATGAAAACAATAAGCACACCACGTAGCTTATCTAATAAAATAAATTGATTGTGAGGGTAATGGAAGATAATCAGACGAATATTCTTAGATGCTAACCAATAAGGTAATCTTTATAAGAGATACCATGTGAAAATTTTATAGGCTATGATGACTTCTAAAACAGATAATTAAGTGGTTCCATGTTAATTCCTCATAGAAAATAGAGGTCATAACAACATACAAGACACCATGTCTAACTGGACAACTTACTGTTGGTTTAAGGATTAGGTTTAGGCTCACCAAGGCTAATTGGACAATTTGTTATCTAGTATAGGGGTTAGGCCAAAGCCTGTTAAGCTCAGTTTATCTAGGGGTTGGGCTAAAGCCCATTAAGCCTAATAAAAAATTTGTTGTCCAATATAAAGACTGAGCCAAGCCCACACTGCATGACTACATAACTTTATATTTGTTCTTATATTTTTTTGGTGTATTATAATTATGATATTGGTGTTAGTAAATATTATGATATAAGTGGGTCAGAAGAATCATACAATTTTATATAGTTAGTTGCAATTTTACAACTAGTGGTTCATATAAAAGGCTTAAAATACTTAATCATACAAAAAGAGGCTTGTTTATTCCATACCAATGATTTGACATAAAAGACTATAAATTTAGATCTAATCATTAGATCAGGCTTATATTTTTTCAAATGTGACTACTAGCACTCGGATCTACAGGAGAATCAACTTACTATAACGTTTTCGCTTTGGAAGATCATCAAATTAGGCTTAAAAGATGCTATTTGAGTAAATTTTATTATTTTTCCTTTTCTTTTCATATTTTTTAAATTAGGCCTAAAAGATGCTATTTGAGTAAATTTTATTATTTTTCCTTTTCTTTTCATATTTTTAGCTTAATTCTGGATTTTATATTGTTTTTTTTTCTATATAGGATTTTGATTCTTATACCTTTTAAGAACCAATTTCTAACCTCTTTTAAGTAATTATAAATCCTCTTAGATAGACAGATTAAAATATAGATAAATATTAAAAAGTAAAATATAAATTAGGGTTCTTTTATAAAAATGTTTTTTAACACCAATTCTTTTTCTCTTGCTTATTGTGTTTTTGCCAGCGTCATTAATGTCAAAGCCTAGCAATCCCCAATAGTTATTTTCTTGTTGGGTGTTGCTAAACATCCATGTCTACAATAAATCACAACATAGAGTGTGCTCAAGAAAGAGAGGATGATGAGGTTCCTCTTAGAGAAAAGATGTTCAAGAGTTAGTGATAAAAAAAATATAGAGGCGAGATGTAAAGTTGACCTAATAGTTAAAATAGACATGACCCAAGATATATATTGTAAGAATGGCCACATAACCTTAACTAGCATTAAGAAACATTTTCTAGAGGTAAGAACAGGGGGGATATGCTCTAGGTTGGGAAGAGTATCATGGAGATTTAGGTTTTCAAGTAAAGTTCCCTAACTTCGTAGGAACCTTGTAGGCATAAAAGCTCTTGATTAGTTCAATATTTTTTTAATAATAAAAAATCTTAAAATAGATGAGAGTCAAACTAATCGCTAATAAATTAAAGAGGTGAGCTTCTACTTGGTGAAAGTAGTTGAAGAGGTCAATTAAGATAAGGGGGTAGGTCTGTAATGATTACATTGACTAATTTTATTAGATAGTGGCATGGAATGATTGTCTAAAATGGAAGAGTAGTTGATGGCCAAATACCTTAGTGGTGTACGATAGTCTATATAGGTTGAGCAATATTTTCAATCTTTGTAGATGTTTTTGGAATCCTATTAAAAAGCCTTGATAATAGAGAAGCAACAGACTACCAGAGCAGCTAGTAAAATATTTTAGGTTGAATAAAATACTAGAAAAAAGATGTAATAATAATTAGAGAATGACCACTCCACAACACAAACCAACCCTTTAGTAAACTCAACAAATGATAGGTCAAGGTTCTAGTTCTAGTTCTAGTTTTGTTTTTAAAACTTAGTGTAACATATATGATGAGAAAGGGCATCGGTTAATAAATATCATAAGCTAGAGAGTCATTTAGGCAAGGATTTGTTAATAGAAGAGCCTAAAAATGGTTGTTCTTAAGGTTGTCAAAAATATTTTTTTGACATGATACGAAAAATACAATGTTAAATCGGATCGTAAAATCATAAAATCATAATTTTTTTAACTAATTATATATTGACAATTCCAACTAAGAAATTAAATTATATTAAAATTTGATAAAGAGAGTCAATAACATTATAATCAATAAGTGATCTAAATAAAATATGAGAGATATATAATATGAATCAAGAAATTAATGACATGGAGAAATAAAATGTCTTGTAACAAAAATTCCTAATATAGGAGGATCTCTGAATGGTAAGAAGTACACAATAACTTGGTGACAACTTAGTTGTTCCCATCATAACAAGTTCTAATAGACCTATTTTGGTTTGCAATCTAATGGGCCTAAACTAGTAATTAACTAACATAAGTTCAATAATAAAATAAACCCCTAAACAATGTCTAATGTGCCATAACAATCCCAAATTAAAAATAATTACTCAACATTAAATAAATAAATAAAATAAGATAATAAAAACAAAGTCTCCATGTTAAAATTCCTTCATGTAGTCTGAATCTTCAATGTTCGCACATTTTGAGTAGATTTTAGTCCTGATTTCAAACACGTCGTTCTCTTTTGTCTAGATGAATTACTATGCCTACCATATATGATTTGAAAGATTGACATGTCTAGTTTCTAGAACAACTTTAATCGCAACAAAAGTTTTCCTGTAGCTTTAGATATGTCTCAAGTAATACATGAAGGTCTAGTTCAACAAATTTGATAAGATTCATTTAGTAACTTCAACCCTATAAAATAATATGTTTTTGAACTTTATTTGACATTAAAATTTAACAAAATATTGTTTCATGTCTCTAGTATTGTTCTGTAAAATTTTAACTCGATCCGATGTATGGTTTGAGAGATATGCCCAATCTCACAAAACTAGTCAGCAAATATTTGAAGGCCAAATTCAAACTAAGTTTACCGATTTTGCACGAGTTAAGTATGATTTTACCAGTTTTTAATTTTTTAGTCCAATTTTTCATGTTAGATACATATTGACTCGTAAAATCATATAATTTTACGAGTCAACTCGTGATTTTGACAACAATGGTTGATCTTGTATATGATCATTATGATAGTAGTGAAAAGATTTTGCATGGATATGGTGGTGCAACCTTAGTTATTTAGAAAAGTATGTTAGTTCTTAAGAGTGGTCTGGGTGAAGATTAGCGACACACCAATATCTTCTATTCAATATATAGTATTAAAGACTATGTATGCAATCTAATAATTGAAAGTGGAAGTTATAAAGATGTCGCACGTCACCCGCGCGGCGTCGATGATGATTTTTGCTATTTTTGGTTTTTTTCTAAAAATTTATCAAAAACATGGGTAAAAAATTAGGTAGCAACAAAAGATATGGTGCTCAGAGAAGCAATGAAAAAACTCCAACTTAAGACAAAAAACCAGCCCTACAGGTTAACTTGATTAAACAAAAATACTGAGATAATCATGGATAAATGATGTCTTGTGTCATTTTATGGGAAAGAAATATAATGATAGTGTTTGGCATGAGTAATAACTATGGATATGTGTCATATATTGTTTAGAAGACATTGACAATATAATAGAGGTGTTGTGCATAATGAATGTCATATCATGTACACCCTCAATATAAAAGGGAAACGTATAATGTTAACACCTATAAATAAAGGGGTAGTTATTGAAACTGATTTGAATAAGCATATATCATTATCTTTATCATAGTTTATGAAAGAGATGAAGAATGAAATTATGGTTTATGCATTAATGCTTGATAGTGGTGTCATGTAGGAGAAGGTTGAAGACAATCCTATAGAAATTCAAGGAGTTCTGATAGAATTTAAGGATATGATACCATAAAAATTACCTTGAAGGTTACCCTAGTGAAAGACATCCGACATAAAATTGACCTAATCTTAAGTTTCAATCTATTAAATAGACCACATACGAGGTCAACCCCTAATAAGTCTGAATAATTATAGTGTTGGGTGGTAGAGTTGCTAAGAATATATAGGTATATACAAAGAGCATGAGCTCTTATGAAGTTCCAACTCTCTTAATTTTATAGAAGGATGGTTCATGATGAATGTGTCTAGATAATATAATTATCAATCAAATCATTGTGAAGTACAAGTACCTTATATAATGACAAGATGATATCGTGGATTAACTAGTTATAACTAAGATGTTTTTAAAATTTGACCTTAAAAACGACTATCATCATATTAGAATTAAGTTAAGGGATAAGTGAAAGATAGCCTTCAAGATACAACATGGGTTGTAAGAGTAATTAGTGATGTTGTTTAGATTGTCTAATCCTTCTAGTATTTTCATAAGATTAATGCATAAAGTGTTGGGATCGTTTATAGACATGTTTGTAGTAGTTTATTTTGATGTTATCTTAATTTATAGGGCATCTTTGTAGTTGCATATAAAGAGCACTTGTGGTTTAACATTTTAAAATGAAAGCAATTATATGTCAATCTTGAGAAATGTAAGTTCTTCACTAACACCATTATTTTATGGGTTTTGTTGTTTTTGTTGAGGATGTCTAGGTGGTCAAAAATGGCAAGGATTGTGTAGTGGCCTTCTTTAAAAAGTATCCATAATGTCTAGAGTTTTTATGGACTTACACCATTCTATAAATGATTCATCTATAACTTTAATGCTCTAATTATGCTTATTAGTGAGATTTTAAAAGGGAACACTTTATAGTGGATGGAAAAATCAAAAGCTAATGTTTAGTTAGTAAAGTAGAAAAAATTGAAGCTCTTGTACTAACACTCTTGATTTTGATAAGTTGTTTAAAATGAATCGTGATGTATTAAGACTAAGCATTGAAGGTGTTTTTAGAATGGATGAGAGGTTCATAGCATTTTTTAGTGAGAAGTTGTTAAGCTCAAAGAAGAATTACTCTATGTATGACTTGGAATTCTATGTTGTTGTTCAAGCATTGAAATATTAAAGGAATTACCTAGTGTAAAAGGATTTCATACTCATCATTAATCATGAGGCTCTAAAATATATCAATGGGCAATAGAAGTTGAGTCATCAATATATCAAGTCGGTGTCTTTTCTATAAGACTTCATCTTTTTTTTTTCTTTCTAAAACACCAATCTGGTAGTCTTAACAAGGTTGTTGATGCATTTAGTAGATAGGTTATCCTATTCAGCACTACGCATACACAAGAACAAAATTTGATACCTTTTAAAAGTTGTACCTAAGAACCCTTTTTTTAGGCATATTTATGCTAAGTTGATATATGATGTAAATGAGGCAATTTTGTATATGTGAATGGTTACTTGTTTTGTGATATGTAGTTGTGTATCCTAGATTATTTTCTATGAGAACATATCATCCATGAGTTGCATTATAAGGGTTATTTTGGACATGATAAGACCTTGGCCTTGGTGTTATCAAATTATTATTAGCCTAAATTATCAAGTCAAGTATCAAGCTTTATAAAGAGATGTATAATTTATCAGCGGTCTAAGGGTGACTTAACTAATTCTGGTTTGTGTATACCATTATCTATTCTAAATATCCCTTGGTTGGATGTCAATATGGACTTTATATTGGGTTTTTCTTTTATCCAACAGGTTATGGGTTTGATCTTCATAATTGTGGGCATATTTTCTAATATAAGCCACTTTATTACATATCATAAAACCATGAATGCTTTCTGTATAGCCTACCTTTACTTTAGAGAGGTGGTTCACTTGCAAAGAGTCCTTATGTCTATTATTTTGGATTGAGATACAAAGTTTATATGCAACTTCAGAAAGGGTTTGTGGGGAAACTTGGCACTTATTTAATTTTTTATGAATGTTATCACCCTTAGATAGATGGATGAAGAGAAATGATAAATTATAGCCTTAGAAATCTACTATGAAGTTTAGTAGAAGACAAAATTAAGTAATGAGATTTGACTTTGTCACAAGTGGAGTTCATATATAACAAATCTAGAAATCAAATTACCCAATTGAGCCCATTCGAGATTATGTATGGATGGAATCATTTTGGTATGTTTGAGTTAATGTATATATTTTGTATTGGACGGTTGAGCATTCAGGCTGAGGGTATGGAAAATTATCTATGTAGGGGTATATGAATAGGTTAAGCAAGCTATTATGGGTAGTAATGCCAAATATAAAGCCCAAATTGTAACACATCACAGAAAGGTATCTTTGAGATAGGTTGCTTTGTTTGGAAAATACTTATTCACAATAGATTTCTTATGGGAGAATATAACAAACTAAAAGGGTGAAAGATAGGCCCTTGTAAGGTGTTGTAGAGGATTAATAACAATGTCTTTAAACTCTATCTTTCAAGTCAATTGAAGGTTTCTAGTGTTTTTAATGTGCAACATTTATCTCCATACTTGATGGATAACTAGAACTCAAGAGAAAGTTCTCTCCAACTCAGAAAGCCTAATGTACGCAAGTCATAAGAGTTTGATAATTTTGAATAGTCAGATATAGATCCATTAATAATGAATCATGTAGATAGCTTAGTAGACACATTTATGGACCAATAAGATAGAGCTAAGTCTAAGAAGATGTTTGTTCACGCTACACCAACAATTTGACATGAAAAAAAACATAACTTTAGATCTGATCATTGGATTGAGATTAAATTTTGTTAGATGATTTTACAGGTTCAATTCTATTAGGGCCTAACTCATTATAATTGGACAAGCTATGAAAGACTTTTAGATTAGGCCTTGAAGATGATATTTGAGTTAATTTATTTTTTTTCCTTTTTATTTTTGGACTCTCATCTTAATTTTAAATTTTATGTTATGTTTTCCTTTTTTTATTTATCATTTGGATTTCTTACCTTGTAAGAGTCAGTTTTTGACCTATTTAAAAAATTATAAAATTTCTTAAAGAGACAGACCATAATATAGACAATTATTTAGCAATGAAGTATGAATTAGAGTTTTTGTGTGAAAACCCTTTTTAACATCAATTCTGATTTTCTTGCTTGCTATCTTCATGTGTTATTGTGTTTCCATCTATATCATATTAAAAAAAAAGAAATTGGGGTTGATGGAATAACAAGGAAAATATAATAATTTATTGAACTATAATATTTCTTTTTATTTATCTATTTATTATTATGATGATGATGAATTATCCATGCTAGGGTTAGGCAAAACACTTATTTTCTTGAGGTTGCAAGAGAGAAGTCATAGATTAAGGTTTTTGTCATGCTCAATTTTTTTCTTTGACAATTGCAAGAAAATAAGAATTAATGATTAAATTTGAAAACAAGGCTTGCTTGTCTTCATTCAAATATAATAAACACATGGCATCTCCCAATATATAGTAATTATATGGGTGATGTAATCAACAATAAAAGAAATCAATGACATTGATTTATGCATTTAGTTTTAGGAAATTAACTAGATGATTTACTCGTGCTGTATAATGGGCTGAATTATTATTTTTTAAAACATTAAAAAAAATTTAAGCAGACATTGTTAACGAGTTTTCAAAAAAGAAAATTTTTTTAAACCTTATAGGGATTGACTTGATGTGACTCGGTTTACTTGACAAATTTAAAGATAACTTGAACAATTGAAAAAAAAAACATAGTTCGACTAAAAAAATATCAAGATAACATCATTTTTTTTAATACTAAGACAACACATTGAATCGACTAGAATCAACTCAGGTTAACATGTAAAATCCATGACCTAGGTTATGAGACCATGATAATCTCATAAAATGTAAATAAAAAAAATATTTTGAAGCTCTGTTTTCAATCAAGCTAATGTTGAATAACAAAATGAAAAAAATTAATTTAAAAAAATGATAAGAAAATATATAATTCGAATCAATTTAGGTTAACCTATTAAACTTATAACATGAGATCGAGATAGTCTAATAGAAAACAAACTAAAATAAACTATAAAGTTAAATTCTCAATCAATTCAATATTAATAGATAAAATTAAAAAGAATAATTAAAAAAATCCAAATCAACCATAAAAATTACGACCTTAATTATAAAATTGAGATAACTCCATAAATAATAAACAAAAATAAATTAGGAGCCACAATCTTCAATAAATTGAATATTTAAAAATGAAAATAAAAAAAATACTGTTACAACAGTGGATGGGAACAGTGATTTCCCCTCCTGATTAGTTTGTGTTAATATAATATAAAGGAGGGAAGAACATTCTGGGGAGGGGGGACAAAGAGATCTTGAGAATCTTGGAATTTGGTGCTGTATATGGTTCTCCAATCAAAGTTCGACGTTTCATCATCAGGGTTTTGAAGGGACAGAGCAATCCCAGTAAGATCAACCCCCATCATTTTCACCACACCAGTGGATGCTAATCACTCAAGTAATGAGGTTAAAGACTTGAGACAGTACTGCTGCGGTCTCAAGTTCTTGTATTATTTTTCTTTTGATGGCCTTGTTATTATTAGCAAGCAAATACCAAAAGATGTGAGGTTGTTATATTGTCAATTTTCTTGACATTAGCAACGGACTAATATTGTCTTCTACCGGCCAAACAAAGGTGACAATACAGCACATCAATTTAAGAAGAAAAACACCATATTACAAGATTCCCGCTATTTAATTAGGGCTTATGTTTCGGCTCAAGGAAAAACTAGTGTTTTCTCAGCTCTGAGGACTATTGAAGAGCTTGGGTTGGGTGTCTCTAAAAGAGACCAAAAGCGAACCTCGTCTTGATTAGATAGATATCCAGAACCAAAAAGACTCCGAAAATCCTGATTTGAAATTGGAGTTGTTTCCAGTAATTAATCGCATGAGAAAGAAAACAGCTTTTGTACATTTTAGATTATCTTGAACCTAGGAATTGATGAACGTATCCTGCTGCTCTAGTTCACAGAGAAATCTGATCTGATGCAGGAAAGTCATTCAACCAAGACCTTTATATATATAGATAAAGTAACCATGTGACAAACGTTTTGCCCAGAACAAGAAAATAAAAACCGAAGGACGCCCTTTGGGTCTCTTCAATAAAACTTTTATAGAAAGCAGTTGCTGGTTTACACTGCAATAATTCATGGAGAGTACTGAAAGCTGTTGAGTGTAGTGTTCCCCACAACTATTAATAAGTGTCTGATTAGTGAATGCTTTGAATAATTCTCAGCTGATATGGCCCACACTACGAGCATGTTTAAGAAAGTCTGAAAATCATGTAAAGGATCAGTTGTTATCAAGTAAGTCTGATGGTAGCTTTTGTGGAGCACAGGCACACAACGTCGCCTGCATATATTCCATCCATCACCTCTTCAGTCTATAACGTGATGCACTCAAACTTCCATATGTTGAGACCTTGATGCTTAATTGGGCAACTATTCTTCTTCCAAACGAGCCCCAGTAAAGAGTAAATCGAAGTCGTGGTATTTTCAGTTGAGACCACTACCCTAATAAATGATTATTAATTCTCTGTTTTTTCTTTACTTCTCTTTTCTACTGCTAGGATAATTATGATCTCAGTAGGAGGAGGAGATGCTTAAACTAGGTATCATATGACAACCACTCTACCCCGTAAGTTGCCTCACTTCAAGATTTATCAAAGGGCTGCATAAAACAAAGCCACGACAGGCTCCTTTTTTGAAGCTTTACCCTTTTTCTCCTAAAATTAGACCAGGGCCACCAGAATACGCAACCAACGGACCGGGGGCAGAAACAAAAGGCAAGAGACAAAGCTGCTCGAATTTCTACGCCACAGTTCAGCATGAAATTTCTTAAAGATACATCCTATTAGAGGCATCCATAGTGGCAGTGAATTTATCTTTTTGGCACCGACCTTTGTTTCTTAGCGAGTAACAGTTCGTTGAGAATCCCACCTATCAATTTCCAAACTTGTTGGTTGTCAAGCCCACAAGTTTCGATGTAAAAGAAGTCTTCCTATTGAATCTAGACACTTTACTTACCTGCTCATTATAGCACTCTTATCTTAAGTAGAGCGATAAAGTTTTGCGATGACAGGAGATAAGATGTGGAAAAAGATAATGAGACATTTGCCACGACTTCTTAATTCATAGATACTAGTTTAAATTGCCGCGCTGTCCTGTAAATCTAATCGAATCAAATTTTTTTTAAATATCACAAAATATATTCTGATTATAAAGATTTATTTGGTATTGTTATTGTTATATTATAAAATTTATGAATAAAATTAGAAGATAATTATAATGTTTGAATAATTAAAAGAAATTTAGAAAATAAAGATTACCCCACACATGCAAGCGTGTGTGTGTATGCCACGCAATTAAAAGGTAATTAAAAGGAAGCATTAACTCTTTTAAATGTGAAAACTCTTCTAAATATGAAATCGTGAAAAGAAGTTTAAAAGATGAAAGGTTATTGAAAGTTGACATATGAATTAATAAATACTTCTAAAGAATGAGAAGTTATCAGCAATTGATAACACTCGACTATAAAAGACAAATGACAAGGAAGATCAGAAAAACACATAACTCAACAAAAACTCCAATTACTGCATTACAATTTTATCAAGTTCTAAGGACCTTTCAATCCTAAAACCTATAGGTGATAACTTTGTTGGTGTTAGAACAATATGTGATAACTTTGTAGATGATAATCAGGTAGGCTTGCAATTTTAATTTCATAAACTAAAAAATACCAAAAAGATGTTTAATTATCTAGTAGTTCCAATTTATACATGTAATCAGAATATGGATCACTCTATGAATGTAAGTATTTTTTTTGTGATATTTAGTTTACTTTACATTCAAGTTGTTTTAGCTATTTGATTATTTCTTTATTTGAACTACTATTTGTGTGAAGTGGATTTAATCATATTGATATTCGTGCAACTCTATAATAGAAATTTCAAAATACGTGAGTAATTAGGATTGAGTCCATAATTAGAACCAGTTAACTTAGAACTCTAGAATTCAAATCAGTTAACTTAAAACTTTAATCTTAAGTTGTAAAGTCCTATTAATCGAGACAGACACAAAAAAACCTACATCAAACAATTGGTGATCACAATGGGAGTGTTAAATTAATTTTTTAGAATTATGGCACCAACAAAGAAAATAAAATTACTAGGAAGTTTATAAGAGAAAGGCGAGTTAATTAATGTTCCTGTTGGAATAGAAAATGAAATATCAAACTTTTCAAGAAAAAGTTAGAAAATGAAGAGGAGAGAGATATATATATGTCATTAGATGAGATATATGCACGTCTTAAGCGAAGATTAGAAGAAACTAATAGAGTCATTGATGAAAAATATTGATGCCTTGCTGAAAATGTAGGAAAGACATACGGAAAGAATAAAGATTAGTGATGATTACTATAACAGGATTGTGGTGATGAATGATATGTCAACTCATAATGTACTAGAGTCCAATGTTAGAGAAAGGTAGACTTGTGAAAGGAATTTAACAGGAAGTTTTGAAAGGCTTGAAAGGAATTTAGATGGAAGTTTTGAGAAACTACATAACTTTAATAAAGTTTCTTGTCAAGAAGTGGTTAAAACATTGGAGGATGTTAATTTGAAGTTAGGTATAAAATAAGGAGTGGAAATGATGACGTAATATTGGACTTTAAATATGTGATGATGGAAACAATTTATAAGATATCTAAACAAGTGGCCGGTGAAGTAAAAAACCATATAGATAAAAAGGAGGTTAAATAACTAAATCCTAAGCTAGTTGGTAAAAAATCGTTTTGGCCAAAGTAGTTCAACTTAAAAAATAGCTTCTCACCAAAACCTAGAATAAATTTAGAAAAACCTGTAGTTATGGAAGAAGTTGAAAGTAATTTAAAAGCAAGGATTATAAATTATGAGAGTATTTCACCAAAAAAAACATGGATGAAAAAATAATACCAGGCGATCCAGAGTTTACCCCATTAGATAGGATTGATCCATAATATATTTTAGGGATACTCGAATAGGTTTAAGGTCCAAGGGTTTAACAATTCATAAATCAACTTATAGAAGACCTTATCCAGACTACACAGGTACAATGTACTTGATTAGTACTTAAAAGTGCATTCTCATTAAGGCTTTATATCATCGTATTGCACTAAAGTATCGTTAAATTCCCTAACTAAAGCATGTTTTATAATAACAAGTTTAATAATATAATATATCTTTAATTTATGGTAAATGCTTGTTTTGAATGCAGGTATATCTCACAATTCAAAGGATTGATTGATGTGATTAACTATTGAAAGTGAAGAGACAAAAAGAGAACTAGGCTAAGAGAAGAGATGCTGGTTCAATTCCAAACTGGAACACCATTAGGTTATTTGATCATAACTGGAGTTGTAGAACTCGGATTCAGGTCCACTTTATATGGATGGAAAGATAAGACACAGACCTAAAACTTTCATGAAGGGTCCAAGACTCAATTCTGCCGTTTTCAAGTTCAAATCTTAGAAACAACGGAGAAGTCGGAACCTGTCCTGCAGCTCAAACACTGTTCGGTT
>Ga0325410_1002597_pt1 | contig 20230 bp, 14 predicted proteins | sample PopdelMetagenome_16_FD_206182 | JGI IMG/M metagenome (GOLD analysis project Ga0325410, IMG submission 206182) | Populus deltoides microbial communities from Bellville, Georgia, United States - Xylem-PdIQD-R3 | ecosystem: Host-associated > Plants > Phyllosphere > Stem > Wood/Secondary xylem... | reverse complement strand
TTAAGAGAAAAAACTAAAAGGTTTAAAGCTTTTATTTATTTATTTATTTATCTTGTGGTATTGATGGGCTTCAAGTTAAGAATAGTACAGAACGGACTTCGAATTCTCTCACAGAAAAACAATCTATATGGGCCCACAAGCCTTAGAAACTCAAGAGGCCCTTCAATCAAAATGATCAGGATCTTATCATCAATCACAGGCACACAGAAAATCGAACGGTGGAAAAAGCATAAGAACACGTGATGAACTCACTCACAGAGCGTAACGGAGTCCGTCTCTCCTTTTCTCCCTGGGTTTCTTTCTTTTCTGGTCATCTCAACTGCTACACGTAGATGCCGTAAGCAGTCATGCTATTATAACATCCCACACGCAACCCTTCCCTCCCTCTTCCTCAAAAATCACAAAACAAAATTATATTGCCAATCTTTCAAATAAATCCCCTAACTATATATGTATTCTTGATCAACTCCATAGATAACTCTTTGTCTCAATTACATCCTCTCTTTTTCGTCCCCCAAGATATTATTAAGACACCTTAAGACTTAGGCACCATTTGTTTTAACTTTTGAAATTGCATTTAAGTGTGACTTGAAAATATCGAATTAATAGTTTTTTTTAAAATATTTTTCAATGATTTTGATGTGTTATTAAAAGTAAAAAAAAATTAATATATCTTTAAATGAAAAAAATTTAAAAGCATTTCATATCATAGTATCAAATACACGCCTAGATATCGTTTGTTTGTACGATCCAACCACACTTTTTATTTTCTTGTTTCAAATTAATTATTTTTTGGTGCTTTTGGATAGTTTTGAAATGTTGATATCATAAATAATTTTAAAAAAAATTATTTAAAAATATTTAAAAAAACACTTTAAAAAATAGCATTTACTGTAATTTTAAATGCTAGCTTAGAATCATGAATAATTGTTGACACACTAGAATAGCCATCCATGATTGAAGACAACTTTTGCAAATGTTCATTCGAAAATCTTTTCAAACAAAGCACCCAACTCTAAAATTTCATGGAGTTCAATTTTTTAATACTTTAAGGACCTGATTGAGAGAAAAGAGTTTTTTAATGACTCGTTCAAGATTCGGTTTATAATTTAGGGACTAAATTTGAGGCTAGCCCAAATAAAATCACAAAACCTTCTCTTCTTTTAATTTTCTCATATTTTTTTCTCTGCAAAAAGTGAGAAAAAAGAGAGACCCTTCACGTTATTCAAAGCCGCGTTTCACTTCCCTGTAAGGACCCCTCTTCTCTCTCCATGCCTCCTTCTGTATATATATTAAGTTTATTTGTTCGTATCTGCGATTTAAAGCTTTGAACTTTGGTATTTTTAACAATGATTTAAGGTAAAACTTGAAGCTTTTTAATGGGATTTTCCTTCTGTGTTCTGGGTTTTGAATTTTGGTTTCTGGGCTTTTAATGGTTTGTGATTTCATGATCTGCTGTGGTTATGTGGTGATTTTTTGTTTGGTTTCTTGGAAACTCGAGGAATGTTGAAAAGGGAGGGACTCTTTGCATTTTCTTTATAATTGAAATGAAAATTTCTTAGATTTTTGAAGGGTACCAGTACCAGTACCAGTACCAGTATTAGTTCTGTCATGATTAGCTACATGAAGGGTTTTGTAGAAATGGATTTTTTATGGTGATGAATCTCGAGCTTTATAATTTGGGGTTTTTTTTTTTTAGCTTTTTAAAGTCAACAAAGAGTGTTTTGTATTTCCTTCAAGCTGGTTCTTATGCTAGGTAGGCCCTTTTTGAGTGTTTTTAGAATGATTTAGTTTCCGATTCCAGAATTGCCATGGAAAGGACAATGTGTATCCATAACTTATTTGATTAAACCACAAAAACGTAAAAGGATTCTATGTTGCTTTTAGTCTCATGAATGCATGTGTTGTGGTTTAGATTTCTATACAATTGATGGTATTTTTTTTTTCTTTTCTGATTATGCCTTCTCATGTTGTGTTCGATTGTTTGCAGTCAAGTAGGTCAGAGCTCTTTGCGCGTGTCCCGTTCTCTTCTCCAGTCCTCCACAGATATTTATCTAATTTTAAAGTAATTTTTTCTTGCTTCTTCAAGTTTATATTTGTATATCGAAATGGAGGTCAAGCTATGGAATGACAAGCGCGAGAGAGAAATGTATGAGAATTTTGCCGAGCTATATGCAATAATAAAAGCCACGGAGAAGCTTGAAAAGGCATATGTTCGTGACATTATATCCTCATCTGATTATGAAATGGAGTGCCAGAAACTCATTGCCCATTTCAAAACTTTGGCTTCCTCTCTGAAAGACACAGTCCCTAGCATCGAGCGCTTTGCAGATACATACAAGATGGACTGCCCAGCTGCCATCAACCGGCTTGTGACCTCCGGGGTGCCTGCCACAGTGGAACACCGTGCTGCTGCTGCTGTGTCGTCTACCACCTCAGCTTCCATTGTGGCTGAGTGTGTCCAGAACTTCATCACAGCTATGGATTCGCTGAAGTTGAATATGGTGGCTGTGGACCAGGTGCATCCTTTGCTTTCAGACCTCTCAGCCTCACTGAACAAGCTGAGTATTTTGCCACCTGACTTTGAGGGGAAGACAAAGATGAAAGAATGGATTTTGAGGCTGTCTAAGATGGGGGCTGCAGATGAGCTGACAGAGCAGCAGGCCCGGCAACTTCATTTTGATCTGGAGTCCTCATACAATTCATTTATGGCAGCTTTGCCTAGTGCTGGTACTTGATTGATATGATTACTTGTATATTACTAAGCAAGTTCATTGGATTTGGGTTGTGCAATATATAGTTTCTTATTTGCTGCCGCTACGTAGTTGAACCTTGGGTGAAGATAATCAGAGGAGTTTCTTATTTTGTAACTGCTTATACTTTTGGGAAGGGTTGCATCGAGGGCAGGATAATGGTATTTTGTGCCCCATTTTAAGAGAGTATTTGTTGTCATATATGAAAAATTGGTTTGTACTTGGAATTTGTGTTCATAAATTGTACTCTAATCTTCTAACTAGATTAGAGTTATCAATTGCTTGCATATCTGATATATTAGAGCACTGCCGGATCAAGAAATTCAATGTGATAAGCTTGATGTCGATGTATTCTATCATGGTGTTGATGGTTCCATCAATACAGCTTAAATCTGGAATCAAACTTTAATCTTGTTGAGAGAGCATTGGCTTGATTTTGAAAAGGTTGCAGTGTATGTATAGAATCACAGCAGGCCTATCATCACAATTAGTAAATCTTTCCACTGTACAAATCTACAAGGAATCTACTTTTCCTGCTCGTACTTGAGTCGATCGGGTACATGACAGCCTAAATAGTCCAAATATTAATTCTTCTTTCTGTAATTGATGTGCCTTTTTTGTATTTTTAATCTTTCCTGTCAATCGTGCAGGTCTTCTGATTTGATCATATTGTTGTGAAATGTCATGAGCTTTTCTATAGCTGTTCATTTTTATTTTTTTTGATAGGCAAGAGTACCCTACTTTTGGGGGATTTTTTTTTTTAAAAAAAATTATCACGTGAATTGACATAAGTTCATTAGATATTTATTAAATTTTGTTATTTTTAAATGTGATAAAATAGATTTTGTTGATCTTGTTGCATTTTAGAATAATGATTGTTTGTTTACTGTAAAGTAATTTTTTTTAGAAAAATAAATTATTTTTTAATATTTGATAGTGTAATGAAAAATAAGTTAGAAAATATTTTTCAGTGTTTGGTTATATAGGCTGAAAAATAACTTATTAATGTTTTATTTTTTTAAGTTTATTAAAATAATAATTAAAAAATCTTAAAATTTAAAAGGTTGAATGAGAATGAAATTGAAAAAAAATATAATTTCATAAATTATCTCAAATAAAATAAATAATAATCAAAATAATAGAGATCAAATCTAAAAAATTAAAAATTAAAAGATGAATAAGTTAAAATAATAATAATTAATATTTTATAAATTATTTCAAATAAAATAAGTAACAATCAAAAGAATGAGGACCAAATTTGATAGATAAAAATTTTCAATTAAAAAATGATAAGAGAAAAGCAAATAACAATTATAAAAATGAGGATCAAAATTAATATAAAAATTAAATTCTAAGGGATGAAATTGAAAAATAAATATGAAAAACAAAAAAAAAATATATATATATATATATATATATATATATATATATATATATATATATATATAGCAATCAAAAGTCTGATGATCAAATTTGATATAATCAGCAAATAATATGATATTTCTAAATTTTTCAGAACTTCCGGAAAGTGTTTTCCGCCCAAAATAAAAGGAAAACACTTTTTTAGAAACTAAGTCAAATTTTTCTTTAATTAGAAAGTGTTTTCCGTTGACCAACTTTTCTAATGGCAAACAAACACAGGAAAGTTTGGAAAATAATTTTCCAAAAACCACTTTCTGTAAAACAAACACAGCCTAAATGTCGTGTTTTTAAAGCGTAACATGACCAAATTTCAATATTTTATCTCAAAACATAATTTGTCAAAATATATATCTTTATTCAACTTGTCAAAATATATATATCTATATAACATGAACAAACACAACCTATTCGATCGTTTCATACAAGAAAACATAATTTTATGAAGTTTTTTTTTTCTTCTAAATATATGTTATTTGTCAAAATATATATCTTTATTCAACTTGTTGATTAAAAAATAGATTCTAATTAAAATCTCAAAAAGTTATTGTTCACATAGTAGTGAATGATTATGAGTAGTTATATGTAAATTTGCAATAACTAATGAGAATCTGCTCTAAACAGATTACATAGATGACATAATAAATGCATTTATAGATCATTAAGATAGGTCTAAGCCTAAGAAAAGGTCCGATCGCCCTAGACTAAAATAATATAACTCAAAATAACCATAATTTTTTATTTAATCGTTGGATCATGTTTAAATTTTTTACAAGAGTTTGTTGTTTCTATAGTAGTCACTAAGTCGTTACGCAGATCTTCAGGCCCTCCAGTTTTGATAATTTTAAGATTTTTCTTATTATTTTTTGAAATCGGTCGACTAGTTTGACCTTATGAACTAGTAAACCAGTTAAGTTGAAAATAACACAGTTTGACCTTATCATATTTTAGAAGTGTGATATTGTGTTATTTCCCCAAATCTTTTTGAACCTATATCAGTTCGTCAATATTTTTAATTTACTATGTTAATTGCTCAATTTATTCACTTTTAGGATCTCAATTTGTCTCGTACAAGCAAGGGATCTAATTGAAAGAGTAATAAAAATTATTTTTTAAAATAATTTTTTACTTAAAATTGCATCGCATTTAAATAATTTAAAAATAAATATATAGAAAAAATTTATTTTGAAGCTAATATGTTTTTCAATACAACAGGACCACAAAATCAAAGAGTACGCAGGTCTCATGCTCGGCCTAACTATATGTATTGCTCAGCAACACCAAGAATTCTTACGATTTTGAGATACATGCATAGTCTTTTGTATATCCATCCATAAAATGATGAAAGTTTTCATGGTTCTGCAGCGATGCAGAGAAATTCATCCATTGACCGCAAGATTGATAGCTTTCTATATTTTTTTCTTGTATGCATGATCAATGAGAAGAAAGAGAGGAAAAAGAAAAACCAGTTGACAGGCATGCGATTTCTTTCAACGAGTCTTAATTAAATTTGATATTACAAGACTGTTCATCATTATCTCGAGATGGCCTCTTCTCCCCAGCAATTACATGTGCACTTCAATCGAACTGTCATGGTTTCTGCCAAGACCTTCGTTAGGGTTTTTTGCAGCAAAACTTCATGCAAAAAATGCCAATTGCCTCTATAGGGGTTCCAAACAAGAAACATGCTTTAGGATATGCCTGAAAGAGGAGAAAGTTCCCAATCTTCCTTGCAGATGTGCTTACGTTTGAGAAATCTAAATTGCTATCTTAGAAAATAGAACAAAGCTTTCCAAGATAACCTTACAACTAATAATTTTCGGTTGGGGTTAAAATCAAATAGGTGTTTCTTCTGGAGTTCAAAAGGAAATCTGCACCCTCTCATTCCTACAAGAGAGCCAGGAGATGTGGTATAAATGGTAGCAAGAGGACAATGATGAGGACAGCACCGGCTACAATGGCAATGCACGTCCACTTTCGAGAGCTCTTCTGATATTCCCTGGCCTCAGAAAGCTGCTCGGTCCCTCGCCGCACGAACGAGCTAGCATGCGCAACATGACTTTCAATATCATTGATCTGATGACCCTGAGCTTCCACAAGAGCAGCCATATCCAAGAATACCTGGTGAAGCTCAATCAAATTCTTCTCTATCTCCTTCACAGCATCATGTCTCTCTTGAATTTCTGATATTGTATCAAGAATCTGGCCTCTCCCTTGTTCCTGAATTGCCTTTTGCATGAAGCTTTCACTTTCACCACTGGATATCAAATTCTCAATCGTTTCTTCACTTGCTCTTTCTCCTGTGATTGTGAAATACCTGCGTTCCACTGTTTCCTTATATTCGGCTGCCATTCTAGCTCTTAAATCCTGAAAATTATCCATAAGATCCTTCAACTTCTTTCCCAGGCCACTAACCACAGATGTCCTGGTTCGATCTGCAGATGATCCTGGACCGCACCCAGGAATGTTGCGGTGAGCTGCATTGGATCGATCCAAAGCTTCGAGCTTTCCCTTGATGATTTTAACGCGTTTCAGGACTTGTTCAACATCTATGTCCATCCGCGAACGAAGATTTTTCATGGTCTTAGCATTATGAACAGTCTTACATTCTTCATTGGCTTCTTGTAAACTCTTGTACAGCCTCTCAACAGTTTTCATGTCTTCCTTAACATTCTCGACGTCTTCAAAGAATCTGTCAAGATTCATACTCTCCTTCCCTGCCTCCATGTCATCCATTTGCGCCTGCTGCTTCAGGTCGGTGTACTTCTTGAACGAGCTGGAGAATAAATCATTCATCCTGGAAGAATACAATAATCAATCCTGCTCTTCTACAAATGTATTTGTTTTATGTTGGCGGAATCACTGGAAGACGTTTATGAAAAGCCAGGACAAAACAATCCCTGTTCTTCTACAAATGTACTAGTTCTTTAGGGGTTTTTTTGTGATCATCTTCCACTTCTTAATCCAGAGCCTAATGAGAAGAAGGAATGGCAAAAGCAAGAACCATGACCAACAAAATCTTCCCTTATTTTTGGCTTGAGATTATTCTGAAATTAGAACCTAGCCAAGTTTTGACTCAAAGGCCGTTTATTGCTAAAGGTTATCAAATATATGTGACAACGGGCTCCCCCTTTTCATTGGCAACCACTATGGTTTTGCTGACTTGGTCTTCCTTTTCTTTAACCTAAACCTCAAAGCTAAAAATAGAGGTTCCACAGCCTATCAGAATCTAAACTACCAAAAAATGATTAGAGAGACATTTTTAATATATCGAGAAAAAAATGATGGAGCTCAACTATTAGTGATGCCTACGAAGAAATCTTGGTTGACTGCTTTCCATGACCTTTTTGCTTATTGCTTATTAGCATGTTTGTTTTTAAATATTGATGAAACAGAACAGTTACAAAAAAAAATTAGTGAAATAATTCGGTTTATATATGTCACGATTATTCATATTTGCTATTTAGAATAGTGATATCTAAACGAAGAAAAGGGAAGAAATTATCTAAAGAATAGTATGATGACATGGTGACAAGATACACGGAGGAGACAGAACAGTTAATGACCAGGCAAAAGGTGTTGTCTCAACTGTCAAACATTTGACCTAATGAACGATGGCAGAAACCAACTCCATATATTTGGTCAGGAATAATAATCTTTCCGAACGTGATGGCGAATCATCAGAGACCAGCTTGAAAGACTCGTCTGAAGAAAGCTAGAAATCATGCTGACATGATATGGGTATGGGCGCCATGTTCTACCAACTCTTTTGGAAAAGAACATGGAGCTGTTCTCTACAGGCACTTTTACCTACCAGATTGTGAACATCCACTTGACATTTCAGTAATCTTCTATCCAAGACAAGTTTCATTGAAACAGAGAAAACAATAGTACCAAAATAATCTAATACAGAAAACTAAAGGAGACCAGGTAGCTTGTTCGAATCAGAACCCCCATGTTGCAGTTGTATTTCAACTTAATAGAGAGAACAAGCTTCAATTTTCTTTTCACTATGAGCAAAAAGGCACAAGCTTAATCACGTCCTCTGTGTAAGGGTAGCAGTGAGCTTCTAACAGTAAACTACATTGCTGCAGCCTCCTACCCACTTGATTGAACAATCAATCATCTTCTAAAAGCATGTCAGTGTCCAATTGTATTAGCATAGAGAGGATGATATTATACAGTATGGACCCGTAAAATATTGGTTCTCCCCCATGGTTGTCACTTTCCTGCCCCTCTACTTTATGTACAGAACAACGAAGTTAATTGCCGATGTGGACAAGTATGCCACGAGAACTATCCTCGCATTCAATCAATCATATGGTTGATGCTCATGCACGGTTAAAGGCATTATCTATCCAGTAGCCGGAGTGGATGCGGATGCGTTCATGGAAAAAGCTGAGGGATGATCCTTGTCAGCATCTTGATGGCTGCTGCCAAGGATAATGACATCACTGACCTTTTCACGTGTCCCCCCACTTGACAGCATGTGATTACCGGAAGGGTTATTGTCACCATCCGAGCTTAAGAATCTTTGCATCCTGAAGTATGTCTCAGTGGCATCCTGGAGCATCCTCATCATGCCTCCAGAATCTGAACCAGGTGACAATTCATCCTCCCTCTCTGGCTGGATATTCAGGTCTATTTGGCCTTTAAAAGGTGAAGTTGAGGATTTCATTCTGTTAGGATCATCATCAGAACCTTCACTGACTGTCTTTTTCTTGTTCGGACTGCCACTTTCACTCCCTGTGTTGCTAGATGGTGAGGGTTCATCATCAAGCAATTTCTCAGCAGAAGGCTCCTGCTGCTTCTTCCGAGTAGTTTCTGCTTCCTTCTCTGATTGTTTCGTTTCTGCTTCCTTCTCTGATTGCTTCTTCTCACGCTTCATCATTAGGGTCTTAAAACGGCGCTTTACTGTTTGGCAAACATTACATGTACAAGTCTGCTTGTGTTTGGGACCCTTCCCACTTGGGGGCTGTATGCACACAATGCAGGAGCAGCCAGGTCTGTGTCGGGGGTGCTTTGTGGTGGCCTGTGATGAAGCCGGGAAAGCCTCACCCTCTCCTAAAATAGCTAGGTTGGCAAGAGTGTCAAGCCCCTCCAAAGCTTCGACCCTATCAATATCCTTCTTAGCATCCTTCGATCTCTTGGAAGTGACTACTGCTTCACAACCATAACAACAGATTCAAATTGGGCAGTTGAGAAGGAGATCATCGCCATTTGAACGAGATTCCATAAAAATCATTAAAATGCACATATACACAGCAACAGCAGTGAAAATTAGATCATGATACTTGGTGCCACGCTTGACGATAACTTAATTGCCTTGCATGACCATGAATTACCGAATTTCAATTACGGAGAAACAACATAATGAAGTCACTATAAGCAATTCATACCTAAATTACAGGATGGAAGAAGATCTTCAAGCTGCTCTGCTGTCAATTCTTGAGCCACGGAACATGATGATCTGACAGCAGATGTAATAAAAAATGTTAGCAAAATGCAAGAGCCTGCAATTAACATGTATACAAACAACATTCAACGTTTATATAACTAGTCTATTTAAGGGACAAAAGTGAGGGAACTGCCTCGGTTCATTATTTACCATGTAAAGAATGACAAAGTTAACCGAACATGCACCAAAGCTAGTAATTCTCGGACCTCAAATGTACGTTTGAATGTTGTAAAGAAATTAAAAGAAAATACATTGGTTGCACCCTAGAATAATTTTGAGATCCCACTGGCTATCAAACAGGATCTGAAGAATAAACCCAAGCTTGAATGAATAAATGGATTCAGATTATACCTTTCAGGATCCCATGTATTACTAGAACATGCCCATTTGGAGGGAAGAAGAGCATTGGCAGGCAATTTGCGCCACTTAAGACAATCTTCACATTGAACCCATTGAATCTTTTGACTGACAGAAAACACATCATATTAGAACTCTAAATACTCAAAGAGATGAAAGGACATCGTGAGTCCATTTTAATCATATGAAGCATTGTTATAACTACGAAAATTTAAAGAAAAAAAAAGGATTATTCAGTTTACCCGGGCTGAAAAGGTAGGAAACATATTAATATTGAAGCATCATCCTAGGTTTACATCAGTGTTCCGTTAAATGGCCCACTATCGTAAAGTACAAATGGATTTACATAAAAACTTATAGGTTGGAGAAATCATATATTTCTCAAGGCACAACCTGCTATAGTTATTTTAATACATACAAACTTCTAGGACAGTATATTTCTCCTAGCACAACCCACTAGTGTGAAATGTGAACAGATTATAACACATTCAGGACAGATAGATGTCATATTCTCCTAGAAAAAACACCCAAACCACTAACATCTGTCATGGGAGACCTAAACATGTAAGGTGGTTTACGAATAGTGTAGGTAAATTTTTGAGAGAGACCTACAAGCCAAATCATGATGAATTAAAAAAAAAGAGCCCTAACACAGAAGGTATAGTTGCAAGCTTGAGCACCCAGGATAGGCAATTTACCCCACATTATCCGTTGCAAAAATTGTAGGCTTCCCAAGTACTGGCGCATCCTGTTACAGCAGCACACTTGTCATAATGATAAAAAGTAGGACTAGGCCTCCTATCCACAATAAACTTTAGCTAACTCTATTCAGAGTATAAAATATATAAGAAAATGCATCACAAGTCCAATAAAAAACTTCAATGCAAACTCGTTAAATGATAAAATAAAAATAATGAACGATAACATCTTAAACAATGTTTACTTAAAATCACACAAGGCATTATATCAACCAATTATATCAGTCATGATCATACACAAAAAATAAAAAACCCAAGCATCTTTGTAAGAATTGGCCATTATTACGCAGGCATTGTAAAATTGAAAGTCTTCCTGTGGGAATTTCATATTCCCTTGCAATTTTATATATCAGAACCTAAAATTCAATGTAACTAAAGAAGGCAAGTTTCTACCAATAGAATAGCAACTCATTACTATTACTGGACCTTTCAAAGCACTAAACAATGCACTCCAAACATTCTCCCCTAAATGCTATGTAGCTAAATTCAAGTGGCCTCGACCCCCACCAAAATAGTAGCCGTGCTCTGGTAAGCTAATAATCACATTGTACCACAAAAGTTCTGTAAATGCTATGTAACTACTGCAAAGGGACAAATAAGTAAATAAACCGATAGTTAACGGTATCAAAGTAATGAAAAACAGACAACCTCTACCTTCACAATGACTTAAACACAAGCACACTGGAAGGACAGATGTCAGAATAAGGGATATCAAGGGTGGCTAAAGAAAGAAAACCACTCATTGGCATAAACTTATTTTGAGTATGGAAACAATCAAACCTCATATTCCTCAAACTCAAATCCTTCAATCGCCACAATACTGGGAACATGGTCAGGAGGGGGACGGAGCAATCCTTGTGCTTCTTCCCATGTTAGCTTCAATTCAATCATATCCTCGTTTTCAATCCTCAGGCGCTTACTCTTGGAACCCAATGTGCTGCTCTTCCTCTTTCTGATAGAAGATTTTCCTTCAAGAACTTCTTTTGCTATGTAACCTGATTTGTCGACTTTAGACCAAGGACTAGGATCCAATTCAGCCTGGTAGATTGATGAAAAGCTAGGTGACCTTGTGTTAACTTAAAAAAGGCAATGAAGCAATTCCACTAGTATATGGTTTGTAATACTAACATCTCCTTTTGTTGAAACACCATTACCAGTCTGACTTGTTTCATTGTCCTGCAAAAATAACACATATTTTAGAATTTATTTTGTTGGATTAAGTGTTGAAGTTGGCTACAAACTGAATGGGCAACATTTGACAAACCACAATTTTGTAGCAAAGCATTTTACTCGACATAACTAAAAGCAACAAACCAAACTTTGAAGCACATTGCAATCACCCTAATGAAACTATGTACCGTCGTCATATTTTCAAGTTATCTCTTGGCTTTCTCAGATCAAATGACAAAAACGAAACACGATGAAGTTAACCAGAAAAGGAAAAAAATGAACTGAAAATCTCACTTCATTATACCAGCCTTCTTCCTGTAAAATAAAGTGCTATAGAAATATTAACAGCTACAAACTTCCATTTCATCACATAAAATTTCATTCATGCATTAACTTCCAGGGTTTTAAAGGCATGGAAAGTTCCATGCCCACTTTAAGGTAAATTTAGGCTATGATGCAATGAATTTGGAAGAAAGGACAGTAAATTTAGTACCAAATTAGGACTTAACAAGGTGATATTGGAATATAATATCATTGACCTTGGACAGGTACCAGCAAGGATTCAAGTCTCTGGTATCACCCATATATAATGTGTGTTGTTGATACCTCATTGAATTCAGAAACATTATCCTTACAAATTTGCACATAACCTATTGTTTGAGCTCCAGCAAGTATGAATGGATAATCTAGAAAAAAAAAGTGTTCAGCAATTGCACTAGGGCATACCTGATCAGAAGGTGGAGCAGAGGTGGCCTTTCTGAATCCCATAACCAATTTGCCTTCTGGCTCTAATCGACTGAATGTTACTGAGGAAACAGAATTAAATTTCAGATCCAATATCATAAACCCTAAAACCATGATGCACTAAAGCATGGGAGGATGGCACCAAATCACATGGAAAATGAATTGAAAGGCATGAAAGAAGACAGAAAAATATCAAAACTACGAAGCAGCAGTGGGATGATTGACCAGATCCAAAGCCATGACATTGACAAATCTAGCGGACAGAAATAAACCGGTCCAACAAAACTAGAGAGAAGAAAAATGAAGACATAACCCTTGCTGCAATTAACAAATTAAGACTCTTCTGAACATAATTTCGCATAATTTGGTTGCTACCTATATCGCCTGCTTGCAATTGCATGTTTTGTATGCAAGGAGTAACTCCCTCCAGAACATACATTCTACTATTATTGTTAGGCCAAAACCGAAATTGAAAAATCCACTCTTTCCCTTTAGAATCTTGGACCCTGAGAGGTAGACCTTCAGGCTGTGAGATGGGAGGAAAATAGGCCTGTGTCATGGCAAGCACAATGTTAGTGTTGATGAAATTATAGGGTGCCCACACACAAAGGGAGGGAGTTAGATATCAAAACCGTGCAGAACTCCTCAATGAAATTATATATTTGATATACGAGCTACACCATTAATGTGGCAGCATGACTATTCTCCAACTAAAAATGTTTCATAGGAGTTAAAACTGCAAATGCACAAAAAACATGCATGTATTTTAACACAACAAATTGCATTCAGAAATGTTCTTTCCATACTTCTAAAGTATTTTCAATAAGAAGCAGCCAGGAAAATCAACAAAAAGAGTTGTGTGATTCATCACCATTTTGGTGAATCATCTTTCAACTGACCGTGCTGGGACAACACTCTGAGAGAATATGAGGTATGCAAGAATACACAACTCTATAGTGGAACATCCATAGTATATGAGGGTGTTATCACAAGCAGTCTTGACAGTAACCAGAGTCACCCATCAGCATTATTATCCATGAGGACCATGACCGTGACTTGAAAACTCCTTGGTCCATAAAAAGAAAAATAACACCACAACTATAAAGCATTGCATAACCAAGAAAAAGAAAATATCTGTAACTGATATATATTGCTAAGACTAATAAACTTTTCTTTCTATTATCACTTTGTCTTCTTTATTTTTCTCATTTTTCTAAAAAAGAAAAAACAAGAATACATTCTTAGTTCCTCCAAAATCCAATATGCAAAGCTTTTAGAATAAAACTGATAAACAAAGTGAAAGGTGAAGCTGTGAAGCATGAGTACCAACCTCTGCACATTTTTTCGGCAGCACCAAACGCCCAATTCGTCCAGCATCACTAGCACTCAGCATCTTCTCAAACAAAGGTTTGATCACAGAATTAGAACTTAAATAGGGTTAAGGTTTCAGGATCCATAAATGCAAAGAGGACTAGGAAGATATAGTTATCACAAACAAAATAGAGCAGAACCATCCTGCAAAACCTAACTAATCTTCATAAGTCAGAAAATCAAATGTGGAGAAGACTAGAAGATTGTAATTTTTAAATATAAAACTGCCTCTTAACAATATGGCACAGATTATCTAAAATGTTAATTTAATTTTTGAAAAATTAAAATATAGAGAAAACATTGCTGACATAAAGGATACTTTCCAGAAATTTGTTGTAGCTCTCCATCAGTAAACCTTGGCCAGTACCGAGGAAGTAACTGGCTTCTTCCACGGGCATCTGTTCTAGGCTTCCCATTGCGTATGTGACCATCAACTGATGAGTCAACTCCATTATGTAAACTCCCATGAAAATGCTTTGTAAACGGAGGTGGAGGGGCTGGCTGTAAAGCATTTACAGAGCCCTCAATTTGACTATTTGATTCGCTTATAGATTTATAAGGTATGGTTATTCCAAATTGTTGGCCCGATGCATCCTCCATTAAAGATGATGATGGTTGTGGTTGCTCCTCACCAATGATTCCTGCAACAAATAATTAACTTACAGTTGTTTCTATAACACTCCCAAGCATGGCAGCATGAAACTGCCAAGTCATCGTGCACTTCTTTCCTTGAAACAGCATAAAATGTAGGTAAAGGATCTGTACCTGCATTCCCATTCTCAACTATATCCTGTAAGCGAATCCTCAGGTTTCCATTGATAAATTTTTCAGAAAAATCCTCAACTTTCCTTTTCTCTAGGGAAGGGGCAGAAAATCTTTCACCTGTATTAAGCCTGTCAACTTCATAAGGCATCCTTGTTTGCAATTCAGATTGTGCAGCAGAAGGATTAAACAAACTGGGTGCTTGACGCCATGGTACAGGACCTGAACCAGCTAATTGACTCCAACTTTTGACAGAAAGGTCTTTGAGTCTCTCGGGGAAAGGTGCATGGTAAAACAAAGGAGAGCAGGCAGGGTTTGACGTCTGGAACACAGAATATAAAGAAAAAATAAATCTATCACAATTAAAATTGAACAAAGTTATGTACCACATCAGCAGATGTTGCAATCAGAAGAATTTGTGGATTACTCCTACAATAGCAAATTTATAAGGTGCTGGCAGTAATAGAAGGAACATATTTTCCATTATCCAACTAATGGCGTATGAATCACATATTTGATCAGAGAAACCATCAATGGTCATAATAAAACATAAAATGACTATGATTCAGCAGTAAGAGATGAATTTGCCCTTACCAAAACAAAACTCTTCCTCGCACATGCCGTGCACGCAATACCTCCAGCATCCAACAATGTGAAAGCTTGAATTGAAACAATACATCCACAATGAACCCTCTGTAATGGAAAATTAAACTTGGATGATTTACAATAAAATAAATGGCAGCTGCATACCATCCATTATATAACCACATAAGCACAGACAGCATATAAATAAACCAGAAGAAATTTCATCTTACCTTCCCACATGACTCGCAACACCTCCAACCACTGGCCCTAAAGTGGAAAGTCTCACAGAAACCCCCCTCCTCATAAGCAGAACTAAGAAACACAAGGTTGAGTCAATTGTGAGTTGTTGATGATGATGATGATGATGATGATGATGATGGCGACGATGACATTGCAGCCATGAAAACAGATACATGGTTAAGTAAATTGTCTTGATAAGACCTTTTTGAAGGTTTTGCCAAATGAATTCTTTCCTCTCCTCTACTCTCAAGAGGAGAGGCCAATTCAAGCAACACCAAAAAAATAGGAAAAGAAATTCCACTCATAGTAAGCATTTAGGATCTCAACCAAATGACAAGTCAGCAATACTTCCGTTTCAGGCCTTGCTAAAACCATAGTCAGAGATTTTAACGGAACCTCACTGATATATCACTCTCTAAAACCATTCTACACAAGGAAACATTGCCAAATTTTTCAAAAGTTATATATAAAAAAAAAACGTGGTAAGAAACCAAAGCGTATCATTAATGACTCATAGAAACTCATTATTCAAAGTCTAAACGGTTACAAAATACACAAAAACTTAATTTTTCTCTGCCAGTGTCTTGATGGTTTTCTCCCACTACAACTGTAAACTAGCCACTGCCAATCAGACCAAAAAGGCAATAACACACCAACATGGACAGCCAAATCACAGCTACAATCATTAATTAAAAATTGCATTAAAGTTTAACTCCAAAAAAAACCCATTAACAATACGTATTCACCAAAAATAAAATGACCCAGAAAAGAAAAACAGAAGAAACCATTGAATTTCACTCTTTCTAGTTACACACAAGTCTGAGAATTGATAAATCTTGAAATTATATTTTTTTTTCCAAATTTAACACAAACAAACAATTAGGGAAAAAAATAAATTATTTATATCAGCATTGAATTATGTCCTATCCAATTTACCCAAATTAACCTCCAATTTGTTAGCTCAACATCATAACCACTTACTAAATTTAATAACAAGAACACAGCCGCCGCCACAACTATTCTCTCGAAAATTAACAAAATAGAAACAAAAGGTTGAGTGCTACTCACGCGCATCGATCGCAAAGCTCGGCAAAGTCACCGGAACGGAGCCTCCACCCTTTTCGAGATTTAAAGTCCGTACAATCAGAATTGAAACACTTTCTTGACAGTGCCGTTGAAGAAGAAGAACATGAAGTATTATTATTATTTGCAGTAGTAGCCGTTGTTGAAGTGGGAAGATGAGGAGGAGAAGACGACATTGAGATTTAAAGAGGACAAAAAAAGAAAACTTTTGAAGGAGGAATTATGAAAGGGAGCTGAGAATGATGATAAACCCTAGAATTTGAAAATTTGTAGGGCTGGATTGATCAGTGGAAAAATCATGGAGTCATTGAGCGAGAGAGGGTTTTGTAGAGAGAGAAAATGGAAATGGGCATGTGTGTGTTTGCTTGTAGAGAGAGAAAGAGGGAAAGGAATAAAATAAGAAAGGGTGTAGGATTCTGGGTATTTATATATGCGCGTGGGGGTGGAATTTTTGTTTTGGTAGTCGTAGAGTCTTTTTTATTTTCGTCGTCGTTTCTCTGCGTTTTCTGTTTTTTAATTCCAGTAAATAATAAAAATATCCTCGAATTAATTTGTGTATTAATTAATGATTTTGAGTACGTATGTTTCGTACTAATTTGGTGTATTTAAATTATTCTAGAATAAAAAATAAAAAAGAGAATAATTTTTTTATCAGTTAATCTAAATTATATTGTTATATAATGATAATTTTAAATAATAACATTGATTATATGTTTTCCGGTGATACAAGTTATGTGTTATTATGGATATTGATTAAAAGAATGTGTAGTATTATAGGAATGATTGTTTTTTTAAATGTTTTTTTATTTAAAAATATATTAAAATAATAATTTTTTAATTTTTTAAAATTTATTTTTAATATCAACATATAAAAATGATTTAAAAATATCAATAAAATTAATTAAAAATTAAAAATTACTAAAAAATTATCAAATGAAACACATTTTAAGACCCAATCAAAAGCATAAATTATCACACTTCAAGAAGCACTAATAAAAGAACCTTGTTTGGCATCACAGTCTAATCATGGTTTTAAAAAAAAATTATTTTATTAGCTTTAAATTATATTTTTTTTTTGTGTTTTTTATCGTTTTGATATACCAATATCAAAAATAAATTTTAAAAAAATAAAAATATATTTTTTATGAATTTCAAAGCAAAAAATATTTTGAAAAGTAACATACCTACCACACTCCACAGTATAATGTGTTTGATATTATGATGCAAAGTGTTTTTTAAAACTGTTTTTCGCTTGAAAATATATCAAAATAATTTTTTTCTGATTTTTTATTTTTAACATCTATATATTAAAATCACTAAAAAAAACTAAAAAATATTAATTAAATATTTTTTTTATTGACACAAAACATTTCTTAAAATGTATTTAAACACAAGTTAAAATGCAATAATATCAAACAACCTCAAAACAATGACTAATATAAACAATAACATGGGTTTTATAATTTTGAGAGATATAGTTTAATTAATTAAATTTTAAGTTTACTTTTCATATATTACTAATTTGAGTGATATAAATTTTAAAATGATCAGAAATTTATCTAATTATTAATTTTAAAATTTTAAAAGATTAGTTCAGGCATAAAATAGTCCGGATATCATGATTAAAAAATAATAATAATAACAATAACAACAACATGGGTGTCTCTTTCTTTACTTTTTTATCTTTCCTAGGTAAACAAACAAGGTTGTAGTGTGACTGGGGATAGGATTTGAACAAGAAGACCCAGTGCGGGCGAGTAACGGCCTGATGTTGTACGTGAGAGAATAGCATTAGGAATATGTAATGATGATTTAATGCATGGCCCGCCGGCGAGAGTCATGCAATGCAAATCACGTAATGCACAAGTTCTGACAACGCTCACGCGCTTTTGCTTTGCTCCCTTTTCCCTGTTCCCTTCGATTTCAAAGTTGAATTCAATTCAAAGTTCAAACGAGGAAGGAAGGGGATGGGGTTTAGTTTCTTTTTCTGGTTTCTCTTTGTCCTGACTTGCTCTCACTTTATTAGAACAGGCAGAGTATTTTCAATATCTGGGCCAGGCTTTTCAGGTTTTTGATATTTAAGTCTTTTTTATTTATTGAAAAGTAATTTTTTTTAAAAAAATAAATTTTAAAAAAAATGAATTCTATAAAATTATTTTTTGATGTTTAGTAGCATAATAAAAAATAAATTAAAAAATATTTTTCAGTGTTTAGTTATGTCATGAAAAATAAGTTAAAAAATAACTTATTAATGTTTTATTTTTTCAAGTTTATTAAAATAATAAAAAACAAATCTTACAAATTAAAAAGTTGAATAAGAATAAAATTGAAAAAAAATATAATTTCATAAATTATCTCAAATAAAATAAATAATAATCAAAATAATAGAGATCAAATAAAAAATAAAAAAATTAAAAGATGAAGAAATTAAAATAATAATAATTAATATTTCATAAATTATTTCAAATAAAATAAATAACAATAAAAAGAATAAGGACCAAATTTGATATATAAAAAATTTTAATTAAAAAATAATAAGGGGAAAGCAAAATAAAAATAAGAACCAAAGTTAATATAAAAATTAAATTCTAAGGGATGAAATTGAAAAACAAATATTCAAAAAATATATATATATAGCAATCAAAAGTTTGGGAACCAAATTTGATATAATCTGCAAATAATATGATATTTCTAAATTTTTCACAACTTCTGAAAAGTTTTTTCCGCTCAAAATAAAAAGAAACCATTGCCAAAGTATTTTCCGTTAACTAACTTTTCTAATGGCAAACAAATATAGAAAAGTTTGGAAAGTTGTTTTCCGGAAACCACTTTCCAGAAACAAACGCCCCTAGTATTAATGTAGTGATTTTTTTATTTAAAAATATATTAAAATAATATATTTTTATTTTTAAAATATATTATTAATATCATCACATATATAAAAGCATATGAAAACAAATTTATCATAAAAAATATGTATTAATACTTATAATGCTAACCCTGGTATTTAATTTGCAAAAACATTTAATGTTGTTGTGTTGATAAAAAAATATTTTTGGGGCTGAGCTATGCGGAGCGAATTCCTAAGTTAAACTTATACTATTCTATCAAGACTTATTTATAATTATTATATAAACTAAGAAAATTTCTATTTTTTTACATGAGATAAAAAAAAAGTTGAGTTTTACAAAAATATATCAATTAAAAAAAATTTAAAATTAATTTTTCATTCATTTACAATTTATTTTAATTATATTAATATTCTAGACTAGTAAATTTATTATTAGTGAACAATTTCGAACAAATTTTTAATTTTAAAAATAAATAGACCTCACTTTAAATTTAACATTTTATCCATCAACCATATTTTATTAAAACAAATTCTATCATCTGCACGATTGAGTTTTAATTAAACTCTTCACACATGCATTTAGACTTTTACTTGTGCAATAATTTTATTCTATCAACACAGCCATCCAAACACAAGATAATTACATATACTGTTAACTTATATAAATTATATTTTATGA
>Ga0325410_1002595_pt1 | contig 20239 bp, 10 predicted proteins | sample PopdelMetagenome_16_FD_206182 | JGI IMG/M metagenome (GOLD analysis project Ga0325410, IMG submission 206182) | Populus deltoides microbial communities from Bellville, Georgia, United States - Xylem-PdIQD-R3 | ecosystem: Host-associated > Plants > Phyllosphere > Stem > Wood/Secondary xylem... | reverse complement strand
ATTGTGTTGTTGTTAACTATAATTTATACAATAAACCTCCCTGTGGTTCGACCCCGGTCTTGCCGGGTTATTTATTACTTCGACACTCCTGCACTTGGGAGAAGACATCAATCTTTTGGTCGTGTCAGAGTCCTAATGACCCTACTTGATGCGAACCTTTTGATCATATGATCAAACAACCCTCAAAAAAGTAAATAAGAACCTAGAAAGCCAAAAAAATAGGTTTGATAGAACCTTAACCTAGAGGTAACCTTGTACCTAAGAACCAAAGGTAATTGAAAAAGACAAGAGATAAACCTGTATCTAAGAAACATAGTTATCAAACCCGGCCCGCGGTTTAACCTAGCTAAGAGGTTGAGTCCCGAGTTACACGGGTTGACCCGGGTCAACCTGGAAAAATAAAAAAAATATTTGAGATTTTAATATTTCATATGAAAAAAATTAAGAAACAATCCATGTGAATATAGATTATGCATGTTGTAAATAATGAAGTTTAAAAGATTATTTTAAAAGGTTTTTTATCCCACATTAAAAAGATATTATCTTACTCTTTCAAGTTGAAGTATTTAAACCAAAAAGGTTTTTTGTCCCACATTAAAAAAACATAACTTTTTTCTTGTGAACATAAAGTATATATACTAAAGGGCTATAAATCTCACATTGAAAAAAATAAAACATTCTTATAGTATTTATATAGTGAACTTTGAAATGGATTAGTAACCGACTAAAAAATATAAAAAAAAGGGGGGGTTTTGGCTAGGAGAAAAAAACATATTTGAAAAAAAAAAGTCTCTATCTGGTTTTACTGGGTCACTCAAGTTTCAAGTTGACTGGGCAAATCTAATGGTTTTTCCCGAGCCAATTGCAGGCCTGGGTTTTGAATGAAACAGACCCAACTAAGGCCTCAAGTCCTAGGTTAACCCGTTGGGTCGGGTCGGGTCTAATAATTATGCTAAGAACCCTAAGTTTGTAAATAATGCCACAAAACTAGTTAATCTTCAATAAACAGTGTACAATCTTTATCCCTACAAAGAAAGGTTGTTTACCACAAATAAACAAAAGGAAAACTCACGTTTATTCTAAAAAAAAATTGTTGAAGTTTTTAGCTAAAAAAATATAATATAGTTTTCTCTAACTAACCTTAATAGACCTCTTTTAGGTTGCAAGTTAATGGACCTAAACTAGTAATCAACTAACATAAGTTCAATAACGAAATAAACCCCAAAACAATGTCTAATAGGCCAAAACAAACCTGAATTAAAAACAATTATTCAACATTAAATAAATAAATCAAATAGGATAATAAAAACAAAGTCTTTATGCTAAAATTTCTCCATATAGCTAGAATCTTCAATTTTCGCACATTCTTTGCAGATTTCCAGTCCTAACTTTAAACACATCGTTCTCTCTCGTCTGGATAAATTATTGAGCCTATCATATATGATTGATAAGCTTAAGATGTCTAATTTTCAAAACTTAAATTGTAGAACAATTCATGTAACGACTCGGTTTTTTCAAGGCCAAAATCGATGGAATTGTTTTTTTATTGTCCAGTTTTTTGATGTTTTTCACCATATCCTTCTTCATGTTTATCATTGCGTTTTGTTCATTAACAAGGCACAATCTACGTAGGATAACGTAAATCATCCATAACATTATATTTCCATACTCATAGGTTTACATTACATCATATTGACATACTCATAAATTCACGTTCCTGTTATAGTCTCGTTATCATCACTAGTTCATACAAGAATGTTGAACAACAAGTTACACAACTAGAACTTTCGTTATCCTGACCTCATGTAATTTCACAACATGACATCATCATAAGATGAATACCTCATATGTATATACATACACATCATATCCACATGTTCGCAAATTCACATCCGTGTTCCATTTCATTTTTTTCATTACTAGTCTTTATAAAAGGGGTCGGATGACTAATTGAGTGATTAACACATTTGTTTATAGAAAACTCATATTACCCATAACATGCGAATATATAGCTCTTTTCAAAATATATGAGCCACAAAACGGATTTCCTTATGCGCCATGTTTGTATGTTGTCCCTGTTACAGCACAAGATAATTTCAAGCATTATAGGCAATTTAAAAACATAATAAAGCAATATTAACGTTACATTTCATTCATGGACCAAAAGAGAATAATTCTTTCATTTATCCTTACTTATGTAAATACCACTGTTAATAATTCATCAATTACCGAGGCTAATTACAATACTCAAATTCATTCATTCATCTTGAATATTGTTAGCCGAACCAACGTTATTCTCTATTTAAAGAATAACAATCGTAGTTCTTTCATATACTTAGTGTATACAAAACATAGTATATATGAACGCATCATTTCTTGAAACTGACTTATAACTCTCAAATCCGGCTATCCTCTTAGGATGCACTTAGCCGAAACCAATCGTGTATTCATCCCAGTCATCCACTTAGGATACTATTAGCTGAAGCTAGTCATTTATTCATCCCGGTCATCCATTTAGGATGCCATTAGCCGAAGTTAATCATTTCTTCATCCCAGTCATCCACTCCATTCGAATGTCATTAGCCGAAGCTAATCAATCATTTGTCCCGGTCATCCCTTTGGATGCCATTAGCCAAAGCTAATCAATCATTTGTCCCGGTCATCCATTTGGATGCCATTAGCCGTAGCTAATTATTTGCTCATCTCAGTCATCCGTTTTAAGATGCCATTAACCAAGGCTAATCCTTAACCAATCAAACATTCCATAGGTGGTTTATGAAATCACTTTAACGTGGTAATATCCTTAAAATTGCTCATTCAAACGATTCATAACAATTTGATATTTGCTGCCACATAATAGCAAACCCTTCATGATACTCGTACATGTGTTCCATAATAGTTTAACATTCAGTAAACACGATAATAGATCCTTTATAATACACAAACAAACATTCCATAACAGTTTAACATTCAGTATAACACAACAGTACACCCTTCGTATTACTCATCCAACCATTCATGACAGTTAATGTTCAATACAATACAACAATAGATCTCTCGTAATACTAATACAACCATTTGTGATTATCAATATTCAATATAATACAACGGTAGATCTTTCGTAATACTCATACAACCATTCGTCACAATTATATTCAATATAATAAAACGGTAGATCCTTCGTAATTCTCATACAACCTTTCATCACAATTACATTCAATAAAATACAATGGTAGATCTTTTCTAATACTTATACAACCATTCATCAGCAACCTAAATTCATAATAGCCTAATCAACATCTCATAGTCAATTTATCATTTATCGCAATACAATAATATATCCACCTTAAATAGGTCATTTCAGAACTTGAACATCTTTGTCATTGTTTCAACATTCCTCAAGAACTTGATCGACATTGCATAGTCGTCTCGACAATCATCAAGAATTCAATCAAACACTTCATCGTCGTTTCATCATTTAACAAGGATTTAATAAAAGATCATCATAAGTAAATCATTTTAAAACATAAACTTCATAAGAGAGAAATGTGGAAACCACCTACCTGTTCCACCTACGGGTTTTCCTTATCCTAACGATGGTCTGATCCCAACCGCCCCACCTAAGACATCAATGGCCACAAATTAGTATATTTGCATCCTTAAATCACATTCATCACCATACTTACTTCAAGAAGTCATATGTTCATGTTCAAGTGTTCCATAGTGTACACCATCATACAATGAAATTGTTACAAGCATCTAAGTCATTTCTGATCTGGGAGTCTATTGTAGAAAATCAGCAGTGAAAACTGGTTCGCTGTAACCAACACACTTTCTGTAGTGAATGCTAATTCGCTGCAAACATCTCAATTTTAGTAGCAAATCAAAAATTCAATGTAGAACACACACTTTCAACAGCAAACGCTGATTCACTGCAGACAACTCAGTTTCGGCAATGAATCACAAATTCACTATAGACAACACACTTTCAGCAGCGAACGCCGATTCGCTGCAGACAACATAATTTCAGCAGCGAACATCAATTCGCTGCAGACAACACAATTTCAGCAGCGAATGTTGATTCGCTGCGACCAACACAATTTTAGCAACGAATACTGATTCGCTGCAGACAACATAAAATTTCAGCAGCGAATGTTGATTCGCTGCGAACAATACAATTTCAGCAACGAACACGGACTCGCTGCAGACAACACACTTTTGGCAGCGAACATCAGTTCGCTGCAAATAACACAATTTTGGCAGAAAACACGGATTCGCTGCAGACAACACAATTTCAGCAGCGAACACCTGATTAGCTGCGAACAACACAATTTCTGCAGCGAATACTGATTCACTGCAACCTACATAATTTCGGCAGTGAATGCTGATCCACTGCAGTCAACACAAAATTTCAGCAGCGAATGTTGATTCACTACGAATAACACAATTTCTGCAGCAAATGCGGATTCGCTGCAGACGACACAATTTCGACTACGAATGTTGATTCACTGCAAACAACACAATTTCGGCAGCGAATACTGATTCACTATAGACTACACAATTTCAGCAACGAATGCTGATCCGCTACAGACAACAAAATATTTCAAAAGCGAATGTTGACTCGCTGCGAACAACACAATTTTGGCAGCAAATACAGATTCACTGCAGACAACACACTCTCGGCAGCGAACACCTGATTCGCTGCGAACAACACAATTTTAGAAGCGAATACTAATTCGCTGCAGACTACACAATTTCAACAGCGAATGCTGATCCACTACAGACAACATAAAATTTAGGCAGCGAAGTTGATTCGCTGCGAATAACATAATTTTGGCAGCGAATGCGGATTTGCAGCAGATAACACACGTCCGACAGTGAACACCAGTTTGTTGCAGATAACAAAATTTCGGCAGCGAATGCTGATTCGTTGCGGACAACACAAATTCGACACCGAACACCTGATTTGTTACGGACAACATAAATTTGGTAGCGAACACCTACTTCGCTGCAGACAATAGAAATTCGGCAGGGAACACCTGCTTCGCTGCAAACAACACAAGTTCATTTAGCAAGGTTTTCTGAATTCATTCATTCCATGTTTTCATTTACATTACCATAATACATCAACACCACCACTAGAAATTTCATGATTCACAAGTGTTCATTTTCGATCACGGACTTAATTCCCTTAAAGTGTTCATCACGGTGAATTCTCTCATTGTTCCCTCAATCCTTATGGCCGGACATTGCTGCCTAATACACTTAACTACACATGCAAATCATCATATTTCTCGCAAGTATAATCACAATCACAATTCACAATTCATTCTCTTGATTCACAATTACATATGTTCGTTCATCAAACAAACAAAACCAAAGCATTATATGTTATAGTTCCTGTTTCAGCTGCAACATGCTTTCAAGGTTTATTAATAACACAATTTGCACTTAACATCATTGCATCACCTTTCTATATAATTTCATTAATCAAATATGCAGAATTTACATCATCAACATAAGTATGATTCTGTTTTTTATTCAAAAATGTTCCTAGAAGTCTCACAAGATCATCATCCATGCATTGTTTTCACTCTAATTCATATTATGTTCAACCCTCACCATGGTTGGTCCTCCTTTAGGTTCATGCATTCAAAATCGTTCATATTTCTTAAGTAAGGGTATGTGCATATGCTCATTCATCTTTTGTTCTGCATAAGCATGTTCATTTAGTCAAGATTTATTGAGTTAAAGTGCAAGAACACCACCCCTTCCATTTTTTATTTTTCTTCCCTTTCCCTTTTGTATGAAATCTGGGGTAACAACCAGCCAAGAGAAGAATATTGGTCATACCTCACATTTTTAGACAAATTTTGAGCAGGTCTTGGTGGTATGGTTCTTCCCTCAAGTTTTGGTTTTCTGCTTGGAGGAGGAATGTGTGAGCTGCAGTCATGGCTACTGTCGGTTCTGGAGGAAGGTCTAGGATCCAGCTTCCACTATGTTTTCGGTCACTTCTCCTCCCCTGTAGCTCTCTTCTCACGCAGCACCTAGAAGATCTGCATGCAGCTAGTTGGTTTCAGTCTTTTCTTTTGGGAGAGAGGGATGTTCCCAGCAGAGTTACAACTGGATCTTGGGGAGAGGAAGAAGGTAAGAGCATGTAGCTCGTTTTGGAAAAAGTGTCCATTTCTCTCTCTTTGCTGCATTTATACCCCTTTTAAATGGAAAGGGGTGTTTAGAGGGTTGGATAAGGTTGTTCCCACCCCTCTTTTGGGTTATCTTGGGCTGGTTTCTATTCTCATTCTCTCTTAGGATAGGCCAGTCCAACTCTAATTTTTGTTAGGTTTTACATTGTTGCTTCCGATTCAGAAATCGACAATAAAAACTGTGTCGCTTCTGATTCAGAAATCGGCGGCCAATTATGCCTCTGCCAAATCAGAAATCGGCAGCCAAAAACTAAGTCGTTGCCGATTCAGAAATCACATCACAGAATGACATAGTCAATAAAAGCAATCACAACAAGCTTAACTTTCTGGGGATTCAGATCATTATGACACTAAAAAATCCACTCCACCTTCTTCTATCATTCTAAATAAACTTATGGATCATTCTTCCCCTGAAAAGCTAAAATTTTCAACTTAATTGTACCTAAATCTCCACCAAACCTAGTGTTAACTTATGGTCCTATTATCTATAATTACCCATCTGGCTAAAATTATCACCGTATCTTTCCCCTCCAAACTAATGATTTCGCTGTTGTCCAGAACATTTCCCATATCCCACAAACACATCTTCAAAATCAACATCACTCGTGTCCGTATTATCAGCAACAAACCCATCTACATTAGTGTTAACTCACCTAACAACCCTTATAACTTTAAATTATCTTTTCTTAGACCTATTTTTAACCCACCATGATCATTAACATGTTGACTCTCCAACCTATCTCCAAATTCATTGGACATCTAATCCATCCACTAATTTATAATGCATAATTGAGTTACAATTTCATTTTCTCCTCTTCATGGTGCCATGTTGTTGCTTGCCTCTGATATCCTCAAATTTTAAAATTGGTTAGCTGACAAGAAATATAATGTCTTGTTTCCATCCCAACTTGAAATTTTAGTTAAATTCCACTTGTAGTTCCACGTACGTATGTCCCAAACAATACACGAAGGTCAAGTCTGGATGAATTGACAATTTGACTCTTTGAAGAGATATGTTCATGATTCTATTTGACCTAAAATGTTACCACAATATAGTTCAATGTGTTTAGTATATCCCTGTAAAATTTCAATTCAATCCAATGTATGATTTGACACATATACCTGATTTTTTAAAACTAATCAGCAAACATTTTAAGGTCAAATTCAAACCTCACTTGATTCGTATCAGATAATATGTTGAAAGTGTTTTGTAGTAGGTTCATGGACATTACTTCATATCTAATCCAAATAAATAAATAAATAAGAGACTATATATGAATGCAAGCACATAAGAATGAATCATACATAATTACAAATAAAGACATAAACATCAAATCAAATAATAAACATACATCAATCAGTTTAGGCAAAAAAGTAGAACAAAGACATTCAAAGCATGTATCAAAGTACACCAAACATAATTATTAAAAAAACAAACAAAGAAACCTTAACCCTAAACCAAGTCCCTATTGGAGTTGTGATGTGTATCAAATTACAACATTAATAAATCCAATTGAGGTGTTAATCAAGTCCATTGCAAGTCCAAGAACAAAATTGACTAAAGAGACTTTGTTGGGTTTAATGTTTCATATTGTCTGGTTTTATGATATTGAGCATAACATCAAATCTGACCATTCTATCAAGTTGAAACTTTACCAAGTAATTCCAAAGGTGTTGATTTATATTGGGATAAGATTTCAATTCAAATCAGTGTTCAATAAATCAGTCTGATACAGGTTAGAAGTTATTGTATGAAAATTGCATTATTTTCCTAATAGGTTTGAGATTATCTTTCCATATGATTTTTGGATTTTATGTTTAGCAATGATTTCTTATTTTATTTGGAGACATATATGGCAACATATTACTTATATATGTTTGCAAGGATTCCATGTGCTACAAAGATTACAAGATCAATAAGAATTCCAAAGTTGTCAAATAAGAGAGATCAACATCAATCCTCATTCTACAATGATTGTTTAGATAGGATGTTTCTTAATGCTTTGGGGACAAATAAGTGGCAGGGAATAGGAGGTGCATTGACAGCAAATTCTCCTTTAAAATCAAAGAGACAAAATTCTCCTTCAAAATTCTCCCTTAATTCCAATGAGACTATAGGTGGCAACTTTTTCTTAATTCTAAGGAAACAAATGATGGCTACTACATATTACTTAAGAAGGGGATCAGACATGATAATATTATTGCTGGCAAATTTATTCAGCTTGATGAGAAAGACTCTCGTATTCTTTGGTTATGTGACGAACTAAATTGACTTATAAAAAATTACTTGGCATTGTGGTATCTTCCTTATAATTCTCATTCACGAATTGGTATTCGTAGGGTAAAAGTTCTTGTTCCAATAGTTTTGGAGCCCTAGGATAGGTTTTCATTATATCACACTCATATTATATTTATTTCAGCTTTTCAGGTTTTGTTGTCAATCTTGTTGCAGGTTGCATGGCCACGTGATTATTAGGTTCACATCAAATTGTCATCCTGTCGTAGGGGACATATCAGCAAACTATATGTAAAAATAGTATATATATATATATATATATATATATATATATATATATATATATATATAAGTCATCGCCTAGATTTGTGGTAACTATAAACCATAATTGGTCTTTAAAGATATTATGGCTATGTTTGTTTCCCATAATTCACTTTCCGGAAAATCACTTTCCAAACTTTTCTGTGTTTGTTTGCTATTATAAAAGTTGGTCAACGGAAAACACTTTCCAGTCAAAGGAAAATTTAGCTTGGTTTTTAGGAAAGTGTTTTCCTGAAAAATTTGGGCAGAAAACAATTTCCAGAAGTTGTGAAAAATTTAGAAATGTCATATTATTTGCTGATTATATCAAATTTGGTCCTCAAACTTTTGATTGCTATATATATTTTGTTTTGAATATTTATTTTTCAATTTCATCTCTTAAAATTTAATTTTTATATTAACTTTGGTCCTCATTTCTATAATTGTTATTTGCTTTTCCTTTATCTTTTTTCTTTGAAATTTTTTATCTATCAAATTTGGTCCTCATTTTTTTTTATTGTTACTTATTTTATTTGAAATAATTTATGAAATGTTAATTATTATTATTTTAATTTCTTCATCTTTCATTTTTTTATTTTTTAGATTTAATCTCTATTATTTTGATTATTATTTATTTTATTTGAGATAATTTAAGAAATTATATTTTTTTTCAATTTCATTCTTATTCAACTTTTTAATTTGTAAGATTTGTTCCTCATTATTTTAATAAACTTGAGAAAAATAAAATATTAATAAATTATTTTTCAGCTCATTTTCCATAACATAACCAAATACTGGAAAGTGTTTTTTAACTTATTTTCAATTACACTATCAAACATCAGAAAATAATTCACTTTCCCGGAATTTACTTTTCTGGAATTCATTTTCTAAAAAGAAACTACTTTCCAGCAAACAAATGGGGAATATGTAATAGGAAAGATAACAATCTCCATATACATCATACCTAAAATAAGTTGTTTAATGTTTAGTTTTTTATGATAAAGGTACCTATTATTCTTATATGTTAAAAGTTTTCCTAAAGTCGTATATGTTCTTTTTTCTATTACACTACCAAACATCAGAAAATAATTCACTTTCCCAGAATTTACTTTCCCGGAATTCACTTTCCAAAAAGAAACTACTTTCCAGCAAACAAACGGGGCATATGTAATAGGAAAGATAACAATCACCATATACATCCTACCTAAAATAAGTTGTTTCAAGTTTAGTTTTTTATGATAAAGGTACCTATTACTCTTATATGTTAAAAGTTTTCCTAAACTCATATATGTTCTTTTTTTTATTGAAAGCAAAGAACTACTAAAACCTATAGTGATGATTTGGGATTTGGACCCATAATAGAGCGAGCTCAATCCTCACTTTTAGAATATGAGCGTTGAACCCCAGAGGATGGTGTCAGTTGATGGCTAAGGTCCTTTTCTAGATTATATGATTGAAATAGGCCTGAAGGCTTCACTCTAAATGGACCTAAATGAGACCACATCAATCTAGTCCAAATTCATTCACCACGTCAAAATATCAAACTAGAAACACACAAAATAAATTAACACACATCAACATGTACATAGAAAATCCAAATCAACATATGAATATTTACATATAATTAATTAAAAAACATGTTAAAGTTTTACAAATATTTACATTTATAATTTGAAAAGATATTGTAACCATAAATGACATTGTTTCTTAAAGGCAATTGATTAGATAGTCGAAATAGTAGCTTGAAAGGGTATTTTTAAGGTACCCTCAAACCTACAAGTCTATATTCACAAAAGAAAAGAAAGGAGTTTTGATGCTTGAAAAATAAAGAGTTGCATATTAATAACTTTTATTACCTATTAAGGAACATCTTAGTACAATGCGAAACAACAATTTAGTTATCATGTATTGATTAATAAATATAAACAATTTATATGTACCAAAATTGCAAGGGAAAACATTATATATTAAAAACATGATAAAGTCTCGTCAACATTCAAGGATAATACCCAGTGACATTTTATTTATCCTAACTGATTTTATAAAAATTAAAAAAGGTTAATGCACAACATAAATTGCAAGAGAAGATATTATAGCTTGAAAGTATTTTGTACATAATGAAAATAAAGTCATGTATTAAGTGATTCTTTTATCTATTCAACAAGATGAAAGAATAATAACCAACGGCAAATCATTTATCCTAAGTTGATTGTTGGATAATAAAAATAATTGATACACAACCAAATTGCAATGAAAAGCATAATTTATAGAAAATAAAATTAAGTAATTTATTAAGTAATTTTATTATCCGCTTAAGGATAATTCCTAGTGATGGTTTATTTATCTCATGTTGGTTTTATGAATAATAAAAATAATTAATACACAACATAAATTGCTAGGAAAAATATTATAGCATGAAAATATTTTGCTATATACTAAAAAGAGAAAATGGTGTATTAAACGATTCTATTATCTATTAGACAAGATCATAAGATAACACCCAGTGATAGTTCATTTATCCTAGGTTTATTTTAAATTATAAAAATAGTTAATACACAACCAAATTGCAAGAAAAAAATATAATAACTTGAATATATTTTGCACATAATCAAAATAAAGTCACATATCAAGCGATTCTATTATACATTCAATGAGATCTAAGAATAACACTCAATGACAATTTATTTATTTTATGTTGATTTCTAGATAATAAAAACAATTAATACACTACCGAAATTGCAAGGAAAATATGGTAGCTTGAAAACATTTTGCACATAATGAAAATACGTATTAAGTGGTTTTATTATCCATTTAACGAGATACAAGGATAACACCTAGTTATGGCTCATTTATCCTAGGTTAATTTTTGGATAAAAAACAATTAATATGAAACCAAATCAAATCACTCAAGGCCAAATAAATATGTATACATATTCAACACGCATAAGAATTTACATCACGACCAAATAATTATGCTCGAGTAAAATTGTTACAACTCATTCTGCTAACCTCATTGCGAGATATTAATTTCAATCTTGTTTCACTTTGAAAAATAAATTCATGACATTTCAGGTTTCTATAAATTGATGTTTACTCCAAAACTTTAGATATTTCATCACATATATATTAAATTCAATGACATATAAAAAAAATATTTAAAATAAACAATAAAATACATTGAAGGTTCAAAAATGACCTTTGAAATATGTCATGTTGAGGGTAGCAAGACATTACTAGAACTAAGCTAGGATAGGGGTGAGTAAAACAACTAAAAAATTGATTAAACCGAGAAAACCAGAAAAAAAAACTGAAAAAACCAAACCGTGAAAAAAACCGATTAAACCAATTAGAATTTAAAAAAAAAACTGACTGGTTTGGTTCGGTTTTGGTTTTATAGGCGTAAAACCAAACCGAACCCAAACCAAAAAAAACCAGAAAAAAACCAAGTCAAACTGAAAAAAAAACCAAGCCAAACAAAACTGAGTCAAACCGGAAAAAACTAGTTTTTGTTCTAAAATAACTGAACCAAAACCGAAACCGGTTGATTTGAACTAGTTTCGATCTGGTTTGGGTTTTTTTTAAATTCAATTTGGTTATTTTTTTATAAAAACTAAACTGAACTGAAAATTATCACCCTTAAGCTAGGCAGCGGTGGCACGTGACATGCACTTGCCCGTGCGTGACTTGCACTCCGACGTAGGGGTTGTGTGTAATGATTGGGAGTGCATGTATCTCAAGTGTCATTAACAATACCTGCAAAAGTATTTGAAAGCAAATCGCCTTTTCTGGATGATTTAAAGTGGGAGTATGGTTGTGATTTGGGGTTGTTATGTGGTGGTTGAGATGATGGTTAGGGGGTTGATTCAGTAGTGGATTACGGGGTTGTTTTGGGCTGTAAAAAAGAGGAGAAGGGCCGAAATTCTTGTCTAAAAATGGAGGATATAGGGCTGTGTTATTAGTAAAAAGTGGAAAGGAGCTATGTTGATGTTGGAAAAGAGAACAAGGGAGCCGATGTAATAGATATATATAAACTATTTTTCTTGAATTTTGATATTTGAAAAATGCTAAATCATGTTATGAATTTTTTTATTTATTTTATTTTTTATTTTATACAAATGTGATTTTTGTTTGAGAAACTTGGTCATATACAATTTAAAAATACTTAATGTATTTTTTGAAGAATTTTTTTTTTGTATTGTTTTTACAAGAAAATTGGTTTATTTAATATCAAAAAAGCACCTTGTATAAAGATCACAATTTCAAGTATTAAATAATAAGGGGCAAAAAAATTAGAAAGATAAAAAAAAATGCAAGTAGGTCCCTTGAAGGTATAAAAATGAATAGGATATGTTTGGCAAATACCAAAACAAAAAGAAACATTGTTGGAAAAAATAGCAATGTGTGTTTGTAAAGCACGCTTTTATCTAAGAATCAAAGGCTTAAAAATTATTTTAAGACTGTATTTGTCAAACGTGTTTTAAGGATAGAAAAATAATTTATTTTCCTTTGAAAAATCCTGACCAACCAAATACATCCTTAGGCCTAAAGGACTCAACCCAACCACATGGGCTACGCTTCCTCTTCCAAGCCCATAAGCTCAAAAAATACACAGAGAAGGAAGAATGAAGATTAAAAAAAAAATTCATTTGAATATTTCCAAGAACACTAAAAACATTCAAATTAACCCACCAATGTAAATTAAATAATAGACCAAATTTGGTTAAACAAAAGCATAGAAAGATGCAACATCAAGATCTAACACATTATCATCCATCAAACCACAATATTAAGCTCTAATCTTCACAGAAAATAACCCGACAATGAAGAACCCGAACCTAGACATTCAAGGGTTCTAAGGATCGATTGATACAAAATAAGTTTTAAATACATAAAATAAAGGCATATAACAATCATGTATGAGTTATAGCTTCGATCGAAGCTCATTAGAGAGGCTAAAATTTCAAGACATAAGAAAACAAGAAAACATATATTTGGGTTTAAGAACATCAAGAACATGAACCTAGAAATTAAAAAAAACCTAGAAATACGCAACAGCAAACCAAAACTTAGAATAACACCCAAAAACCTAGAAATAAGGCTTAAACATGGTAGACCTGACTTCAACATGTTTATGAAAACCCCTTAAAACTTCAAAACATTAATAACAAAAAATAATACCAATGCAACAATATCTTAGTTTAAAAACTTTATAAACATCCTCTCTTTTATCATAAACATTATTATATTGATTTGACAAACATTCGTAACCAAAACTTGACATGAACCTAGCCTTTTTACACTCAATAAAACACCAAAAAAACTTGCAGTCATAATCTTGACCAATCAAAAGTCTTAACATATATAATAGAAAAGAATCTAAACAATTAAACTTAACTTCAAGACATTAAAAATATACATTTAAACATGCTAACACACGATTTTAACAATCAAGAAACAACAAGTTAAATACTCAAAACCATTTTTGAACTTACTTCCCTAACAAATTTTGAACTTACTTCCCTAACAAATGCATATCACATCCAAGAACAATAATATACTAAACATGGCTTGTAAACTGAAATGAAATCAACATAATCAATAACAAACAAAATAAAAATATATATATTAACATTGAAGACATTAAAAGAGAGGTGTGTCCATTGCGCTACATCATATCACCAAAGTTTTAGGTATACCTTATTGGATAATGTAACTTTCTTTTTCTAGTTTTTTTTTTTTTTTTTTTTTTTGCTTCTTTCCTCTTATTCTCATCTCCTTAGCTTGTATGAACTTTGTTTCCCTCCTTTCTTCCTTCAAATTTTCACATGATTTGCTTCATTTTTCTCTTTATTTACTAAAGAATGCTTCTTTATTTTCTCTCTAATTTTCTCTTTGTGATTTCTTTCTCTCCAAGTAAACCTCCTTTTTGCTCAATCACTCATAAATGATTAGGCTAAGTACTTTGTCAAGATCATTGTGGAGATTAAGTCATAAATATATCATTGTTAGACCTAAACCTTGTAAAGGAGATGTAAATCTATCATTATGAATAAACCATACTTAATTTAAAGGTTCAGAACTCCACATTCATTGATTGGAAGGTTAGCCCTTGATTAGCTTGAATCTACCAATGAAAGGGTGACTGATTGAGGACAAGATGTTCTTGAGTTCATTAAAGCAAATGCGATGTAAACGTTTGATAGAAGTAATTAATCCTTGTAGAGAAGATATTTCTCAGTCAAGTAGTAGTGGTTGGAGCCTCTAAAGTGGTCAAAGGCGCCAAGTTCATTCGCATGAAGGTGGCATCTCGATCAGCCATCTCAGCTGAAGAAAAAAAACACAAGGACCAAATGGCGTGTCACTTATTTTTTTCATTTAAGTTAGAGTGATGTGTCGTTCATTTAACCCCTAAAAATTAAGGTTTTTAAATAGGATTTTAAGGAAGTCTTAATTTAGTCCTTATTCTTTCAATTTTAGCATATGCATCCTCAATTGACCTTGAAACTTCTCAATTTTTGTAATTGCACTCCTAGAAACCTTGGTTTAAATCCTTTCATTTGAGTTTCTTTTACAACTTAGTCATCGGTTTTCAAATTATGCAATTTGACCCCTATCAACCATCAAACTTTCAATTTCTTTCAAATTGACCCTTAATTTGATAAATTTCAATCCTTGAATTCACGTGCCTTCTGCACTTTGGTCCTTCATTTGAAATTCTTCAATTTAACCCTCTATTAGCCTTCAATCTTTAAGTTTCTTTCAATTGAACCCCTAGTTGCACCAATTTAGGCTTTCAAAATTTTAATTCCATTCATAATCTTCTATTTTTTGGTGAATTGATCTAAATTAAGCCTCTAAACATAATTTTTCCTCAATTGGGTTCTTAATTAAATCCATAAAACTCATTAAAAGTATAATTAAGTCGTTAAATTTAATTAATTCTTTTATTTTTCCGCAATTGACTTTTAAACTTAATTAAGTTCTTACAAAGTCGATTAAACCTATTGTAGTTAATTAAATCCTTAGACTTGATTAATTCTTCAAATTTTGGTCAAGTTTGGATTTCAACCTCAATTTTCTTTCTATCTTCATCTCATCTTGTTAAAATATCCCCACTCTGGTTGTTCTTCTAACATTTTAGTTTGTTGCAACTCGAGAGCTTATCTCCTCGTGTCGAAATATTTTTTATTTTTTATTTTTTATTTTTTTGGATTTTTGAATAAAAAAGAAAAACAAATATGCATTTTTGTAAAACAATTTTGAGGGATCCAAGTTTTGGGTTTATGAAAAATTTCATCCTCAAGCATTTGGTTTTAATTTATTTTTATGATGAATTTGGTCCTTATTCTTTTTATTGCTGTTTTTTTAATGCTTTTTTTATTGCATTCTTTTTTTTTTCAATTTAAACCCTTGGATTTTTTTAGTTGAGAATTTTTCTTTATTGTTTTTTATTTTTTATTTTTTTTGTCTTTTATAGGGTTAGTCTCGGCCTTATGGTTAGGGTCATGGGTTTCAAAGTTTAACACGAGTTGATTTTGATCTTTTTTTAGGTCCTTTCATAAAATTGATTTATTTTCAATTGTCCTTCGACATTTGATATTTCTTTAATTGGTCTTTGTGCTTTTATTTTTTTTTCACTTTTCTTTATGTTAAGTTATCTCAATACTAGATTGATTCAAAAAAAAATTTTAATTGCTTTTTTTTTAGGTTATGTTTGTTTTCCGGAAACTGGTTTTCAAGAAACCACTTTCCAAACTTTCCTGTGTTTGTTTGCCATTAGAAAAATTAGTTAACGAAAAATACTTTCCGGTCAACGAAAAACACTTTCCAGTAAAAAAAAATTGGCTTGGTTTCCAAAAATGTGTTTTCCTCTTATTTTGGGCGGGAAACACTTTCTGGAAGTTGTGAAAAAATTAGAAAAGTTATATTATTTGTTGATTATATCAAATTTAGTCCTCAAACTTTTGATTGCTATATATATTTTGTTTTGAATATTTTTTTTTCAATTTCATCCCTTAGAATTTAATTTTTATATTAATTTTGGTCCTTATTTTTATAATTGTTATTTGCTTTTCCCTTATCATTTTTTAATTAAAATTTTTTATCTATCAAATTTCTTTCTCATCCTTTTGATTGTTACTTATTTTATTTGAAATAATTTATGAAATGTTAATTATTATTATTTTAATTTCTTCATCTTTCAATTTTTTTATTTTTTAGATTTGATCTCTATTATTTTGATTATTATTTATTTTATTTGAGATAATTTATGACATTATATTTTTTTTTAATTTTATTCTCATTGAACTTTTTAATTTGTAGGATTTGTTCCTCGTTATTTTAATAAACTTGAAAAAAATAAAACATTAATAAGTTATTTTCCAGCTCATTTTTAATGACATAACCAAACACTAGAAAGTATTTTCCAACTTATTTTTCATTATACTACCAAACATCATAAAATAATTCACTTTCCTGAAATTTACTTTTCAAAAAAAACTACGTTTCAGCAAACAAACGGCGCCTTAATTAATGTTTTTTGTTCCATTGCTAAGCTTTTTTATTAAGAGTTTTGCTTCAATGTCTTTTGGGATTACCTTTTATGCTTGGCTATAAGTTTTGAAGATTAACACGAATTGACTTTGATCTTTTTTTTTTTGTTTTTTTAAATCAATTTCATCTCTCAACATTTAATTTTTTTAAAATTAATCTTCATGCTTTTCTTCACTTTCCTAATCTTGTATCATAGTTGTGGGGTTAGCAAGTTAATCCAAGTTGATCTAGATATTTTTTTTATTTTTTTTTAAATTAGTTTCGTCATTCAATAATAAGTTTTTTGATAATTGAGCTTCATGATTTTATTTGATTTGCTATCATTAACAATGTTTTTTTCCTTATTATTGGTATGGATTATTGTTTGATTGAACAACAAATTTATTCTAAAAAACAAAGTTACAAAATACAATTGAGTATACGGTATGTGTTGCGAGATCAAATATCTTAATCTTAGTTATCTCGTGATCAAATATCAATTTATTTAGTTAAATTCATGTATAAATATTTTGATTTATTATTGAGAATTTTTTTATATCCAAAAACATGTTTGGAAGGCTTGTATACTTATTTATTTTTGTTAAAAAAATAAATTTTAGTCCTACAATAAAGCGCGAGTCATATAACTAGCCCTCTAATATTTGCTGATGTAAAAAAAAAAAGATTTCCATAAATATAATCAAACAATAATGTTGTCCTAATCAAAATACAAATCTCGAGTGTATACATATAACTATTACATAAATTTCTCTAAGAATAAAAAATACATTACTTTAATTACATTAATTTTACTCCATTATTACTCTAAAAATATTATATGTAGATAAAATAGAAGAAATAATAATATAATTAATTATTGAATATTGAAAGACATTATAAGTGTCAAATGATATTATAAATATCTCTTAAACAAAACAAAATAGAAAAATGATACTATAAATATTCATTGATTATTATTTTTTATATAATATAATTGTTGATCATAAAAAAATCTGGGAAGTATCCATTGATTTTATAAATACACATTCATCAAACTTTTATATTGTTATTTTTAATTAACCTTATAAAACACTACAAATGTCTACTGAGATATAAACAATCATTTGTAAAAGTATTTAATGTAAATCAAATTTGTAATTGCGACTTTAAATGTCTAATATAGGAGGATTAAAAGTTATATGAAAGAATAAGTCCTTATTTATTATGGGTGGCATTATTCTCACTTTACAATTTGTTATTCTCAGTCCATCATTTATTAAATATATTTTTTATTTTAACATCTAAAATTCTTTTTAATCTTCCTTAAAAATAAAAAAATATATAAAAAAATTATTTTTTAAAAACTTTTTTTCTATATAAATAGAATATCTCAAGCTAACTTACGTGCACTAAACTATGCCGCTACACCCTGAACAAGACTTACAAAAATTACACCTTGTGGCCTGTAACCATTAGTTTTAGAGTGTGTTTGGCATTGCGGTTGCTGTTGTGGTTGTGGTTTAAAAAAAGTTGTTTTATAAAAAGTACTTTTAGTTGAGGTTGGTTTGAAAAAATATATGTTTGGTTAAAACTGTGGTTAAAACTGAGGTTGAGTAAAAAGTAGTTTAATGTGTTTGGTTAAAAAAATAATTTTCAAATTGAGGTTATAAAATAATTAATATATATATTGAATGTTTTTAATTTATTTTACTATTGTTATTACATTATGAAATAAATAATACTTTATATAAAATATTTTATATTGTTTCATTGAACTATCTACAATTCCATCACGTATGAAATACATTCGACAAGGACTACAGTTTCATTGATTTCGTAAGCGTGCAACAACATCAGGTAAAATATCATTAGAAATAAAATTAGGATTGTAATCAAATTCTACAAATATTACGTCATCAAGTGATCTTATTCTAATTTATATAGTGTTATTGAATAATATAAAACACTAATTTTTCGAATAAAACACAATTAAAAATAAAAAATATTTTTTTACTGAGTCGGACCCGGTTCAATATATTTTTATAGCTTTGGACCGGGTCTGATCTCCACTGTTCACGTGAACAGTGGAAACATTCTCCACTGTTCAAGTGAACAGTGGAGGAACTCTCCACTGTCCACTTAAGTGAATAGTGGAGAGTGAATTAAATTCACTCTCCACTGTTCACTTAAGTGGACAGTGGAGAGTTCACCAGGACTGGAGGAGAAGAATGCAGGAGAAGCAGATAAAACCTGCTTCTCATGAGCTGAGGTTCGACCTCAATTATTAGGCGGGACCCATACAAAAAAATGTGAAGTTTGGATTAACCAAACACTTTAATTCAGCTTTTGTTTTCTGCCGCAGCCGCTGCCGCAGTGCCAAACGGGCACTTAGTGGGCAAAGAGAGCTGAACTAAAAACTGCATAGAAAGCATACCTTTATTTTACCAATTCAGTCACCCATTGATAATTAAGATTTTAAAAATAATATATATTTTTAGTTGATATTTTTTATTTTATAATATATATTTTAAAAATAATATATTTTTGAGGATCTAACTGGCCATATAGAAATTTATATCTATAATTACTATATTTTTAGTTCCAGAAAATATCTTTAATATCCAAGCCATTACATTATTAAAATATTAGTGGTGATTTATGATTTATAATATTATATATGGTAATTGAAAATTTTAGAATAGTGGTTCACTGAGTGACTTATTTATAAAATGTACAATATCTATAAACTCAGTATTAAGTTTGTAAAATAAATTCATAACTTGACTGTTTGGAAAATTATATATATAGCTATAATATTTTTCTTTTATATTTATTTTTAAGAATATAAATAAATTTATTTAATTAAGATTCAATAAAATAGAAGAAACATAATTAACTAGGTTATTTTGTTCTCCACAATAAATGATAGAGCGGGAAAAACAAATATTGAGGAAAAAAAAAACACCAC
>Ga0325410_1002594_pt1 | contig 20250 bp, 12 predicted proteins | sample PopdelMetagenome_16_FD_206182 | JGI IMG/M metagenome (GOLD analysis project Ga0325410, IMG submission 206182) | Populus deltoides microbial communities from Bellville, Georgia, United States - Xylem-PdIQD-R3 | ecosystem: Host-associated > Plants > Phyllosphere > Stem > Wood/Secondary xylem... | reverse complement strand
GTGTACATAATTCAGACAAATTGATGAATTGTAGGACAGGACTTGAGCTTTCACCTCTCTTGCTAGAAAAGAAAGGTTACTTGCTGAGTATATCTTGTAAATTATTATTATTATTATTATTATTATTGTGTTTTTTTTTTTGTAATTTTAATTTTGATAAATAGTCTACGCTCTCCCACTTTCATTTAAAGGAGGTTTTAAAGTTGAGGCTCTTAAATCACAATTCCCGGTTCAAGTCATTGGAATGTAAAGTTTCTTTAGCTTATTTAACTAGTTTATTTCCCTAAGCTATGGATATATATGGATGATAAATTTTTAGCAATGTTATTTAGAGGTCTCCTCCACCTTCTTGCCTAGCTAACTTAAATAGTCCCCTTGCATATATAAAGTACTTGTTTTCCATATCTCAACGCACCCATGAAGTTCACCCCATCCATTCGAAGCTCAACATATTTCCAAGGCCCAAAACTACCTTTGCCAAAATTATGTATCATTAATTGACATCATTCGTGGGGAACATGAATGTTATAACTAATTTTTTATTTTTTTAAAATGAAAAGCAATAAAAAAAACTAATAACTTGGCAAGAACAGCTGACTGAGAAGGGTTTCAAATGCATAGAGGAACCGTGCTGGAGTTTTGAACAAAATTGAAAACCCAATTGTACCTCAATATATCCAAGATTGAAGGATAATTTAGATTCAAGGTCAAACTAAATGATTATTAGATGAATTTGCATAAAAATTAAGTCTAGGGACTTCATTAGACTTTTAATAAGCCAATTTGATTTAATCATGACCCCAATTAAAGGATTAATTAAGTTTAATAATTAATTTAGGTCAAATTAAAAGAATTAATTAAGTGCAAGAACTTAATTAGACTTTTAATGGATCAAATTAATTTTATTAGGGATTTAATTGGTGAAAAATTAAGTTTGAAAGCTTAATCTGGGCTTAATTGAGAAGATTGGGATTTTAGAGGACTATAAATAATTTTTCCAAAATTCAAATGGGTGAAATCAAGGATAAAATTGTAAGAAAATCAAAGTTTGAAGGTCAATTAAAAGCCAAATTGAAGAAATTCAAAATCAAGGATCAATTTGTAAAACACGCGAGGCTTCTTTTAGGATATTATGAGTGGGGCAGCACCGAGTTGGTATATGAGACTACATAACACAAGGATCTAAAGTTGAAAAGATCTGATGTACGCTTTCATCAAGCAATATCTATACAATATAGATATTGCCCTTGACAGAACCAGTTTGTCTCATCTAAAGAAGGGGGGTAAAGAAAGCATGAGAGAGTATGCTCAAAATAGAAGGATCTGGCTGCACATGTACATCCTTCACTTTTAGACAAAGAAATGGTTATCGTATTTGCAAATACACTCAAGGCGTCGTACTATGAGCATGCATGGGTAGTTCAGCACAATAATTTATTGATGTTGCAGTCGTGGCTAAGTGCATAGAGCAAGTTTAACTACCCCCGTTACCATTACCCTTAAATGAGATGTAGCAAAAGTTGCTAAGCATTGAATAGGTAGCCTCGGTACCGCTCACATTTCTGTAGCCACCCTACTGCAACTCGTATAAGCTAGACCTCACCTGTGCGTACCATACTAGCATTGCATGACATAAAATCCATACTTGCAATGCCTTTAAGAAAAATCTCATGCAGTTAATTAAAGTTGGGTGGATAACATTTAAGGAGACCCCAAAAATAAATACAAACCCTCTACCTAATCATACATCGAGTAGTGGATCGATAAATACACTAAAGGCAGATTAACCAAGAAGTTTAAAGGTGTCGCTGGATAGAATTTATGAAATGCTGATGAAAGCCGAGTACAAGAAGGGTAGTTATGAAGAAGGATTAACAAGTAGGAATTTCTGTAAGTATCACGGTGAAGAAGGCCATATGATCAACTTGTACAAAGGCTTCTGTAATGAGATGATACAAATGTTGATTAAAAAAACTCTTAGAATTGAAGGAGGAATGGGTAGAGAGGCATCCATGGTGGATGAATCTAGCAAAAATAAAAAAGTGTGCCGGGTGTAATTTACTGCAAACAGGTTGCCTAAATTGGTCATATCTAAACCTATAGTGGCAAATAAAGGAAACTATAATGCCTTACCGTATAACTACAGGTAATCCTTCTAGAGCACGTAACCAGCGCTCGTCTTCCAAGTAGAAGTCGGAGGCCTAACCCGTAGCAAAAAATGCTTTACCTCGAAAGAAATTGAGAAATAAAAGAAGGCTAAGCGGAAAGAAGTAGTTCACTTGAGGTGAACAAGCTCATCACTGAAGAAGAGACCAATGAGTTCTTACAATTGATGAAACACAATGAATACAATGTTATTGAGCAGCTTAAAAAGACTCATATCGGAATATGATTGTTGTCATTGATTTGAAGCTCCAAATCACATAGAAAGGCTTCATAAAAGGTGTTGAATGAATTGTACGTGCCTCAAGATATCAATTAAGAAACTATGTAGCACCTGGTAAGGAGAATCCAGGCTTTAAATTATCTATACTTCATCAAAGATGAATTGAATCTTGATGGTATTGGGCATAACAAGCCATTGTACATCATGATGCAAGCAAAAATATCCTAATATGAAAGGTACTGATTGATAATGGTTCGACATTGAATGTGCTGTTAAGGCACATGTTGAAAGAAACGTTCTTTGATGAGTCCTACACAAGACCTAATACCATGATGGCAAGAGCATATGATGGCTCGCCAAGATAGATAATTGGGACCCTAAAAATAAAGTTATACGTGGGGCCACAAGTGTTCTTAGTGACACTACAGGTGATAGATATCCACCCTTCTTATAATATATTGTTAGGAAGACCATGTATTCATGCGGCTGGAGCAGTAATCTCTTCTTTGCACCAATGCCTAAAATTCATTATGAATGAGATATTGATAATTGTTAAAACCGAGGAGATAATTTATATGAATAAGAATGTGGTTGTACCATTCATCAAGGTAGAAGATTGTAGAGACAAGAATATTCACGCTTTTGAAATTGTGAATGCTGAATGTGTTCCTGAAGGCGCGGTGCTAGGAAGGTAAAAAATATCAGAAGTGGCAAGGATGACTGCTAATTTCTTCTAGAAGCATGAGATCCTTTTTCAGTATGATCCTGATACTATGATGCTTAAGTGAGGTAATTTGATGAAACTAAAGTGTGTTGACCAGGGGTTTGAGCTTGGATATAAGCCCAAGAAAAACAACTACAAGTGAGTCGCTAAGAACAAAAAGGAAGCTAGAATGACGAAGATTGAAGGACGAGATCCAGAAGATGTTTGTTAATGATTTTCATTTAGTTTTTCACATGTTCATTAATGGTTTTCATTAAAAATGTTAAGATAAATTCCAATATTTCATATCAAATAATTTAAAAATTTTCATTTTACAAGCTAGTAAATTGAAAAGGAAGAAGAAGATAAATTTACTGTAATTTGAAACTAAAATTATCTTTTAGATTATATTGAGATTTAGCGCCTTTGAAAGCTATCATTAATAGTGAATGCATTGCGAGATGACATTATCTAATGTCGATTAGATTTAGGATAAAATTGATAAAATCAAAAGATTTGGATGAAACTGATAATGAGGTTTTAGGTAATCCGTCGGGAGTGAAGCCACACTATTCAATAGCTGGGCAAACTGGGCCGAGTCAAAGAGGCCCGCCACCTGTTCGACTTCATTCTTGCTATCTGGGTACGCGAATGCTGGATTGATTAATGGAGCGAAAACTATATTTTAAACAATGTCGGAGCGCAATGTTGTTAGTAGGAGCGCAATGTTAACTGGGTTTCTGCAGACTGGTGCTATAAAGAATGATAGGAAGTTGTTTGATGAAATGCCGGACAGAAATGTTTCATCATGGAATTCGATTATAACAGGGTATTGTGGAAGTGGGCTGATGAGGGAAGCGAGGTATTTGTTTGATAGGATTGGGGGATTGAAGAGTCTTGTTTCTTTGATGGTTGTGATTTCTTGGAATGCCCATCAGGCTTTAGACCACACAAAAGGGGCTTGTTCCCATGTCACCAAGTGAAATTATCAGCTAAACCAGCCAACATCCACTTTGTTCTGTTTTTCTTGTTGTTGCATTACATGCTGAGTTCTGCAACTAGTTAAAGTTTGTTTCCTACGGTCCTTTTATATTATTCTATTTCGGCAACTGTTATTGGATAGTGAATGATGGGTACCATCATGACTTATGGTAACAATGTTTAACCAGCATATAAGATTAGAGGTTGTGGTTATGTAAACCCATGTGCGGGCTGTGCTCGCTATTTCCTTTCTTCGTGTGTTTTCAGTGTGGGGGGTAAAAATTGGTATGAAGAAGAAGATCCTGGGTGGTAGAAGCTTTAACTGTCAGAATTGCTTTCCTAGCTTTCTTGTCAGATTTTGATCACCCTATAGGTTGGAATTGCTCAAAAGCCATTATATGAAAAGCTCCTCCTAGTTTGCTAGTATTGACATTGAAAATTCACAAGAAGAAGAAGATCCTGGGTGGTAGAAGCTTTAACTGTCAGAATTGCTTTCCTAGCTTTCTTGGCAGATTTTGATCACCCTATAGGTTGGAATTGCTCAAAAGCCATTATATGAAAAGCTCTTGCTGGTTTGATAGTATTGACATTGAAGATTCATAAGAAGAAGAAGAAGATCCTGGGTGGTAGAAGCTTTAACTATCAGAATTGCTTTCCTATCTTTCTTGTCAGATTTTGATCACCCTATTGGTTGGAATTGCTCAAAAACCATTATATGAAAAGCTCTTCCTGGTTTGCTAGTATTGACATTGACAATTCATAGAAGTCATCTCAATCTAATGAAACTTTAGTTATGCTAAAAAGTTTAGAATTACGTAGATTTGACCACTGGTAAATGAACTTAAGTTCACACAAGGATGTGCTTGCAATGCAACGGTTTCTATAGAGTTCATTCCATGCAGTCATGCACACTGTAGATTTCATTTTCTCGCTTAAACAGTTAGAAATAGACCTTTTATCCCTTTTTGTTTTTCATTTCTGTCCATTCTCAGTACGGAAGAGCTGAGAATTTTGCTCGGATGATGCCCATGATTCAAGGCAAGAATGTTACCATTTATCAAAGGCCAAGCTTGTCCAGGCAATTGGCTAGCCTCTGGCCAGTTACCATTTTCCAGTAAGTTCTGTACACAGTGCAGAAATAGGGGATGGGCTGGTAAGCAAGTTATTCTCTTTCATAGTGACATTTCTTGTGCTGCTGATGTAACTGTCCCAAATGCTTGTTACAGAGGTGTTTAGTAGTGCAGATATGCATGGATAGGAATGCCAGTTATTAGCAAAGGCGTCTCTCTCCCTGTAGCCAGTTGGTAACCTTTACCTATTCAACATCCTCAAAATGCACACAGCTCATCACTGGCGGTATGTTATAATGTAGTATTATTAATAGAACGGACACATTTATTCAAACTCTCTTGTTTTTCAATTTTTTTTTGGCATTGTGCTACACTATATGCTCATGATTTCTTTTCATTGTTCGTTGCTGCTGATTATCGTTGTTTGTGAGTGAAACACAGGATTTTATGGAGGAACTCTTGGTTAGCTTGTTTCGCTGTCTCATATTGCTCAAGAAAATTGTTGTGCGGCATTCTCTGCAAATCAACTAGTTTCTTGGCCTATATTTAGCAACTGAGGATGCTCTTGTTGTTGCTACTTGTGAAGTAAGGGCAACAACAAAAATAGCTTTATGCGAAGGGGTATTTATAATACGATTTTTATATAAATCAAATGAAAAAAGACCAAATTGTTTATCACAAAACAAAGGAGTCCAAATTGAATGTTCAAGCAATTTGGAGCTTTGATTTTTTTGAATGTTCAAGCAATTTGAAGCTTTGATTTTTTTGAATGTTCAAGCAATTTGAAGCTTTGGTTTTTTAAACTCGTTTGAAATTGTGGTAATAATTGCTTTTCAATTTTTTTTTGTTTGGAATGTATTAAAATAATTGTAACATTTCTATTTTCGAGACCATATATCAATCACGATAATGAAAAAACATGATAAATGTTTTTTTTAAACCGAATTCATACAAGGTTCACCAAAATTTCGATAGAATCTCTCATATACTAAGAGGTCCCAAGTTATCGACAAATAACTTGTACACTTCTATTATTCATTATTTAATCTCATTTCAATTATCCTAAATCTTAAACATCATAATATTCAATGGTAAAACCACAATATCCCAAATATTCATATTCTAAAATTAGACATAATTTAATACTTAAATAAAAGAAACAAATATACATGAAGGTTACGAATACATAGTAATACAGTTTATGTTCAGACATTCAGTTTAAAGGATGTTATTACAATTCAAGTCATATAGTTTCTTGAAAGACAAAATACATTAACATTTGTTTAGTTCTAAATAACACACAAGATATAGAATCTAAAATGTTACTCTGGTCGTGCATATAATGAACATGCAACAATATAACATTCAGAAATAATTATATTGAAGGCAATATTATCGTAAAAGAAAAATCAAACGGTATATATATATATATATATATATATATATATATATATATATATATATATATTCATTCAATATGATGTACTATCATAATTCTTTACAATTCCCTATCTAGTCTCCTTCTAATGCTTCTAGATTTATCCATTCGGGAATCACTAGCATTTTGATGGAAACTTCTATCTCCCTAACTAAGGGTAGTCCAAGTAACTCCTCCGGAAATGCCTCCAAGAATTCCCTTATAATAGGAATGTTTGCCAATTCTATACTCCCCCTTTTCAATTCCCTCATATGGGACAACCAAGCAAGGAACCCTTTTCTAATTAACGTTTTCGGTCATCATGACTGAGATTATAGAATTCAGGACTACTCTTCTCTCTCCCGTAAATACTACCCTTTTCTCACCCATTCCTTGGATAGTTACTGTTTTAGTTAAACAATCTACTTGTGCTCTATGCCTAATCAACTAATCTATGACTAAAATTACATCAAAATAATGCAATTCTAAAGGCATGAGGTCTACCCTTAATTTTACCCCTCCAATGTATAGCGTCAACCATCTATATATATTATTAATATTTATATTCTCTCTGAAGGGTGTACTAATTATCACTCCTACACTCAGTCTATTTGGTAATACATGCAAATAATTGACAATTCGACAAGCTTCAAAAGAATGACTAGCTCCAGGATTAAATAAAACATAAACTTGTATTAGACCTAGTTGTAATATACCTGTTATGATGTCTGACGTAGCTCCCAGATTCTCTTGAGTCATATGGTATATTTTTCCTCGAGTCCTTTCCTTCTGAAACCTAGGCCGACCTCTATAGGCACTCACTCTTGATTGAGTAGGCCGTGCAGGCTGATCAACTGTAACAGGCTGTTGTTGACTTTGCATAACAGTTCCTTGTCCCTATGCCCTATCGGTAGCTCTACGAGGACATTCTCTCTTATTGTGACCAGTGTCTTCACAATAAAAATAGCCTCTCTCCAAATACTAGCAATCCCTCCATCGATGCCCCTCACTCTTGTAGACATAACATCTTCCTGGAGTTGCTGAACAATCCGCAGGGTGTTTTTTTTATTACACCTCATACACAATGGGTATATGGGTCCCTTTTATTTCGTAGACTCTCTTGCTGTATTGGCCCCTTGTCGAGTCTGGCTCCATGAAGACCCCCCAGTACTAGCCCACCTAGCTCCCCCTGAACTCCTTTTAGGAACAAAGCTTCCCCCTCTTCTTTGAAATTACCCAAATGATTATCCACTTTCCCCTTTCTTTGGAAGAGGGGGCCTCCTATAGAAAGCATAAAGTCCCTTCTTTTAAACCCAGCTACTTAACTCTACTCACTTGCTGGCTTCGGGGTGTCTTTCATTACCCTCTCCATACCTTGAGTAGCCCACACTTAATCCCAAATGGACTGAAACTACATAGCTATCAAGATTACCTTCAATTTCTGCCTAAGTCTATCATGAACCTCTATACCAAATAGAGCTCAGTTGGTAGGTATATGATGGCAAAAACTAATAAGTCCTGGAACCTCTCTACTATGGAGCTTAGTCGGTAGGTATATAGTGGTAAAAACGGATAAGTCTTGGAACCTCCTCTCATACTCCAGAACTATCATGTCCCCTTGTTTCAGATCAAGGAACTCCTATTCTTTCTCCTTCTTATGCTGCCAGGAGTAGTACTTCTCCTCAAATTCCTATCGAAAATCTCTCCACCTCAACTATTTTCTTGCTCTCCTCTCTCTGATAGTTTCCTATAAAAAATGGGTGCTCTCCGTCAACAATTGGGTTACACAATTTACCCGTGTTCCCTTTGGCACTTGCATTGGATCTATAACCCTTTCCACTTTTCTCAACCAATGCCCGACTATTTCAGCGTCTTCCTCCCTTGAGTAACTCGCACAACCCATCTCCCACATACCTTTTACTCATTGGATTATGGTGATCACTCTCTCCGATCTAAGAGTGGTATTAGATGCTTCTGCTGTCATCCCTACTACCATTTCCTTAATCATTTGCTCTATGAATGCAGGGTCTAAATACGAGTTAAGTGCAACTGTCAGTGCCATTAGCGAGGGCTTATCATCTTGTCCCTGTCCATCTGTTGCCCTAGGCAATGATACCTCTGCCAGATGGGATGTAGAGTCATCTTGATGTTCTACTGATTCACTCTTCTCAAAGTGAGCTGATGTTGCAGGTAGGTGGGAAGCAATATCTGTTAGTGGATCCCCTTTTATTTCACTACCATACAACGAGTTATACCCTCTTCTCTGTACAAGAGATAGGTCAGTCCTAGCTCTTTGTTGTGTACGAACCATCTTGTAATATGTTTTCAAAGTCATATTAATATTCCAATCCTTGAAATTTCAACCAGATGCTCTAATACCAAAATGTAACATCCTCATTTCCGGGATCACTCATCAATCATGAAAAGGGGAAAACATGGTATTTTTTTTTAAACCGGATTCATACAAGGTTCACTTAAATTTTAGTAGAAATTTTGGCAAAGTCTTCCCTATATCGAGAGGTCCCAAGTTATCAACAAACAACCCGTACATTTCTATTATTCATTACTCAATCTCATCCTAATTATCCTAAATCTCAAACATGAATTCCAACATCAATGCAACCAATTGATGTCATTAACTATTTCTAATCTAGAATAGTTAATCAATTTTTCATAACACCTTGGAATATTTTCGGGAATGCCAATGTCAAAGATTCTTGATATCATTAGCTTTCACATTAGGAATAGCTAATCAAGTTTCATGGGACTGCTGATATTGACGTCACCCATCAATATCATTAACTATTCTTAACCCAAATAGTTAATCAAGTTCAGTGTCCCTCATTGTCTGAAATGGTCATACCGATGTTAGTAAACCTTATTAACATCATTAGCCTCCTGTACTCGAGATCGACTAATCAAATTTGAGAAGTGATTGTCAATGAAGTCCATTAATATAGCTCATTATTCTTTATCAAGTCTATTTTCTTTTCTCATTTATTTCATCTTATCTTTTCTCCTTTTGGCTTCATCCATAGATATGAAATCCAAGAATTGAACAAATCACTAAAATACCATTATTTAAAGAAAGTATAGGTATAGGACACCTACTTACTACAGAAGCTCGGCTTGCGCTCCCTTGCTGCTATTGTGCCCCTCTTACGGTCCCTCCTACATCCACAAGCATACTATATTGTTCCTTACTCAATTTACATTTTGCATAATAACAATAATAACAACAACAACATTTACTCTCTTTTTTTACAATTGTTTCCTTACATTTACGTTTTCATTACATCTATTAAGATTATGGTTCATTATCCAAATCATAACTAACATCACAAATTTAGTTTCAAATATGGCTTATTTCCTTTCGAACACCAAGACACGACGCTACACATTTTCTAGGAGGAAAACCTGATTTTGCCCTTAACATGACTAAATTTCTTTGTCTTGTCAATTTGTCAAATCTGCCAACAGAGGTGGCATCTCGTCCGCTCCTCATATATTTATTTATATCTGGAGTTCTAGAGCTTCAAATTATGCAAGGTCAGACTCGTTGGAAAGCTAACATTTTTGGCTATAACTTTTCTGAAGAAACCTCCCCCAAAATTGTATCAATTTTAGGCCCTAATCCTTTTTGGGATCAAGACGATGAATCTGTCCAGTTTTCATCAATGGTTTAAATGAATCTCCAATTATCTCCATTTCACCTTCCTAAATATGACCTCCTCAGGCCATTTAGGCAAATTTTTCCTTTCTTTGTAAGGTGGTCAAGAACTATTTCAAGAAATATACACATTATTACTTCTATAATTTTCCTACATTTCACAACTCCTCCTACGACAAGCTATAGGCCATATATATGACCCATAAACTCATTTCTACCCCACATAACACATGAGATAGATTTGCAAAGTTCCTTTATCATTAAGTTATTGTGCTTCACTTATTAGTAAACTTTCTACTACACTTAATTCACTAATCAATATCATATGAAATCTCAAAACTCTCCTTCCTCCTCCTTAAACTTGTCTTGACTAAAACTTGGCCTAAGGGAACCAAGGGTTCATTTCTCCTTCCTATATGATAATTATCCTTTCTAGCTATTATTTATATTACAACAACACATCATAAGCAATTAACAAAGAAAATCACAAATTCTACTCTTCCCACTCACTCGCTTAGTGGTCGGCCATCTTGGATCCTTTTCCCATTGACTTTTCTTTGTTGTTTTTACATAATTTCACATTCAAGACAACCTATAAAACTCTAATTAGTCAAATTCAAAACAATTTTATGTTTCCTTCAAATTTTGTTCAAGAACCCTAATTTCAATTCAAGATAATTACACAATTTCTAATTGAATTTAAGTTAATTCATATAATTGAGTTTTGGACTCCATACTTGGGGATAATTTGAATTTCAATTCATAATTGGTTGAAAAATTCCAACCCTTCCCTCCTTGCATGCAGCCAACCTTCTCCCCTTTTCTCCTCACAATTTCTTCACATGTTTCTTACAAATTCTCTTACCAAATGGTGTTTTACCTACCAACCTATTTAAGACTTGTAAAATCTTGACAAACTTTAGTGTTTCTCTCTCAAATTTTTCATGAAAAAATCTGGAATTTCTCCCCTATTTTGTGTTTATGCTGCTATCCTCGTGAAGGAAGAAATGGGGTATTTATAGCCCCATTATTCTTAATTATGCTTTGACCCTATTTCTTTTTCCTTTTCACAATTTGAGTCATACTTCTTTTGTCTTCCATAATATATTTTTTAATTAATTGAATTTTGTTTTTGTATAAGTTCATTCTTGGGGTTACAATAATATTTTTTAAAATTTATTTTTGACATCACAACATCAAAATGATCTAAAAAACACAAAAAATAAAAAAAAATAATTTGAAGCAAAAACAATTTTCAATTTTTTTGCAAACTCGCTCTTCGACCACAAAAACAAACAAAGCCATTTCTTGTTTCAACCATGGATAGGTACAAAAGGTGGAGGAAGGGATCTCGCATGGTTGTTTTGGTAAAGCTATTTATTTTTTTAATTTTTAAATGAAAACAAAATAATTAAATTTCTTTAATATATAATTGTAAATTTTAAAATAATTATTTTTTAATGTTAAAACATTTGTTTTATCACTTAATGGAGTTTGTTATTTCATTTTGGCTAAAAGGCAATATTAAGGTTGAGCTTGACATGGAATAAGATTACCTACAACTAAAAAAAAATACTAAAATCCTTTTCTGGTCCTTTAATGTTTATATGAACAATGAAGAAAGTTAATATATTTATTTAATCCACATGATAACAACTTTGAGTCGTAGCTTAAATGTTAGCATATATATCTAAGCCTAGAGGTTGGGGGATGCAATATCTTCTTTAAAGAGACAAACGACGTGTCATTTGTCTATTTTTCTTTAAAAGGGTAGGCAACAAAAAAAATAAAGTAGGGTCAGGTGCGCGGGTTTGGCCTATTGGTCTACTATTGATAGGTCAGGCACTAGGCCTTGCCCTTTTCAAATTTTTTTCTTTTTCTTTTTTTTTCTTTGTTTTTGTTTTTTTGCTCTACGAAAGAAATTGAGCAGATTCACTTACCCTTTAATTTTGGTATAGTTTTTAAGTACTATTATAAATTTTTATTTAGATTTTAATAATTTTTTAAATTATTATGATATGATATGAAAATAATAATACAAATAATAAATTGTTCATGAGATTTCGATTCAAGTCTTTTCTTAAAAAAACTTAAATATATTTTGAACATGATTTTATCATATTTATGATTTTTTTTTAACTTTCAATTACATATAAAATATTGATATACTATTTTGATATTTTTTATTAACTTGCTTTAACAATCACAAAGTGTTTTTTTTTTAACAAAAAGAATGATTTCAGTATAAATTTTTGCATATGCTAAAATAAACAAGAGATATGTTAATAAAAAGAAGAAAATATCTTGATAAGAAAAAATAGTCAAAATGACTATATTAATGCCTAGAAAAATTCTCTAAGACATGAACACTTTTTTTTTATATTTAAAAGTTTTTTAATTTCTCCCCAGGTAGTTTGGATATACAAACTAGTTTAATAATATAAAAAATGTTAAGGATGTTTCCCAAAAAAATGAGAAAATTATTTCAAAAAAATAAAATTATATTTATTTATTTGAATGGAAAGTTGAAACAAAAAAAAGCAAGTTAGTTTTAAATTGAATATATATATCTTAAAAAATTCTTTAATCCTCTCTCCACTAGTTAGCTCATAAGATTCCAACAATACCATCTTATTTAGTTGAACTATTAAACAAGGTCCACAAACTCTAAAAATACAACTCAAAACATAAACATGAGCGACGGATAAAGAGGTTTATTACATGTCAAAATTCTCAAAAACCAAAAAAACCATGAGTATAGGGAGATAACAAAAATACTTCATTTTTATTTATCATAATCTCCATTTGCCTAAACATTATTACAACCCTTTATATAGAAAAAAAAACTAGAACACACTAATAGTACTGAATATGAAAAATAAACTAGGAATAATACTCCTTTTAAATAGGAAAAAACTATAAAGAATTATAATAAAGAATAGCAAAAAAATAAAGTTAACCAAGGAAAATATCTATTTTCCTAAAAAAAACTCATGTATTAGTGATGTGAACCTCGTGATCACATTGTCACGCAACTCACAATAAGATTGACAACGAATCTCGAAAAATCAAAACATGTCTAGTAGGAGTGTGACACAATGAAAACTTATCTCAGTGCACCAATACTATTGGAATATGAACCCCACCCTATAAATACCAATTCTCGAATGACAAGTATAAGAAAGGTGTCATGAAGCTAGTTAACCTTTGATAAATCGGTTTTAGTTCTTTAGAGAACCAAATAATATGAGAAAATCTGTCAACATTTAAGAACAATAGTTCGACAACAATATTAATCAAAACCTCAATAAAAAGTGTCTTGCAAGGAGTTTATATATTCCAAATAAAAATACCCTAATGGATAAAAACTAGTAGGATGATTTGAACCCATTTGCCCAAGATGTAGACTGATATGAAACCTAGTTACAATCAGATTCAAAACTAAATTAAAATAAACCCAAGACATTTAAAAATAAAAATAAAAATAAAGACTCTCCATGCTACCACAAATAACCAAAGAGAACTAAAAGAGATAAGTTTGATTTGTTAGCTTAAAAAGTTTTTATAACTGAAATAAACCTTCTTTGTAACTTTATGAAGAGTTGCTACCTCTAATTGTTCCAAATAGACTAGGAAAATCTGATGTGAATGTCGAATTAATTCCACCACCTCTTGTTTTTCCTTATAGATCTAGGTTTCTTTATAATACCTAGACAATAATAAATACAAATATATACCTTTGTTGTTGCCTTATTAGTTTCCTTTCTAGATTAGGAGAATTATTAAATAATCATTCCTAACTAAGAAATCAGACCTAACTAAAATCTTCTTTAAATTAATAAGAGAATATTTGCTTACGTGGAATCATTATAACATTAGAAAATCTTGGCTAGAGAAGGATTCCATAATGCTGGACATATCAGACCAATGTTGAACATGGATTGAGCCATTCTTACACTTGGATTAGATAGACTAATACCTCCTTCTGATGCTTCAATGGATCTTTAAATCAGCCCTAACCAAAACCTTTATAACAAGCTCATTCATTGCCTCCTTTAATGCTTTTGTCTTGGAGCTTGTGATTGGAATAATTGGAATATGTAATGGATCCTTGATAGTATTTGTGGGCTAATCAGTATCAATTAGTCTCCCCAAGTTGGAAGGAACTCGTCATCGAGTTCAATATTTAATTAGAAATTGTTTTTCATCAAGAATATTCTTTTGTGCATGAGCCACCCCATCGCGAGTCCTTAACACCTTTATACAATTCACCTCATCATAGGCCCTTAACACAACACCTTTGTGCATGTCACCTAATTATATATACTTAAAACAATTTTTTTTTGTGGGTCATCCCATCGTAGATCCTACCACTATGATTTCAAATGACATCAACTAAAATAGATGAAAATAACACATTAGTTCTTGGAAATCTTTTTTTCTAGGGATAATATTTGTATTCCCTTCTACACAAGCATGTTGTATTTTGCAACCTTTTTCAGCCATGTTTGTCGTACATCACATAATAAAGTAAAATAACGACCAATGATTGTTGGGCTTTGATATCAATTAATACAGACCAGAGCAAAGGATACATGAATTTGTTACATATCAAAACTCTTAAAGACCATAAAGGCTATAAGTATGGGGAGACAAAAAAAAACTTAATTTTTATTCATCACATGCTTCACTTTTTGAAAGGTTATTACAAGCTTTTATATAGAAAAAACTAAAAAAAAAAAAACCTAATATTAATGATAAAAAAAACTAGGAAAAATATTACCTTCACAAAGAAAAAATTGAAAAATAATTTAAATAAAAAAAATAAAATAAAATAAAAACAAGAAAAAATAAAGTTAGCTAAGAAAAAATAACTATTTTTCTAAAAAAAAGCTTGTGCATCAATCTTTCAACAAAAACTGGAACTCTAAAATGTATGAAAAAACTTAGTAAAAAGAAACTAAGAAAAGCAAAAAAAAAAAAAAAGGCTTGAGAGCTACTACAAGGTGTACAGAACATTGTGCATTTAACCTCTATTTATATTGACTTTTAAAACCCAAACTATACAAAATGAATTATACTAATTACCATAATTAATTCACACCATTTTACCTTAATGATATATCATAAAAAGAATAAAAACCTAATGGTTTTTTTTATCTTAAAAACCACATGTTTTTTGTTTGAAAAAACTATTTAGTGTTTTTTGTTTGAAAAAACTATTTAGAAAAAATGATTATTTATACTATTTATTCACAAGCTGATAAAAAAAATTTATAATTTAAAAAATTATTTTATAATAAACTAAAATTCAAGTTCAAAATAGATTGACAAAAAAAAACTTAAGTTTTGGAATTTGAGGCTCACGCTTAAGCTTGAGCCTAACCCAGATGCATGAGTTAAATCTAAATACCTTTGTTAAGAATCATTTATGACTCTACGACTTTCCACTTTATAAACTATAAAATATTCTTTTCTTTTTCAATGTAAGATAAAAAAATTTTAATTTCACAATAACATGTCAACCAAGGATTTTTTGAGATCAATTACTTATTGATACTATTTGTTTTAATCATGTTAATGTTTTATATTAAAGAAATTTTGGTGGAGAATAATTTCTAATAAAGTTTTAACCTTGTAAATAAATAAATTTTATTTTTTTAGACTCAAATATGCTCATCAACCATGTTTTTAAGACAAATTTTCAACAATTGTCTTAGATTTGGATCTTCAAATACATGTCTTTTTTTGTTTATTTTTTATCTTTATTTAAAAAAAATCAAGATCTTTATGGATTTAATTCTATAGTTTTTTATTGTCTTATTTTATATTTTAATTTTTGTTTCGAGTCCTTATCTCTTATGCTTTTAAGTCCTTTTAATGTACGAAAAATGATTATATTTGACTAGAGAAGTATATCATCCGTTAAAATAATGAATTTTTTTTTTTATCATCAATAAGACTAGCAATGTGATAATTTTTTTCATTAATAGATAATATCTTAAATTATTTGAATGCTTTTATTTTAATTAAAGTTTCAATAAGTTGTATATATGTTTCATTATATCTTCATGATTACCAATAGAGAGAAATACTAATTTACTTTGTGACTAGCTTATTCACCTAAAATAAAAAAGTCAATTATCTATATTAATTGTTTTGATTTTGAATAGGAAATAATTTTGTTTCTAAACTTGTAATTTTATTAAATTGTTCCATATTGACAAAAAAATATTTTCTTATAAAATAACCCAATGGAATAACTAATTGCTCTAAACCCAAAAATAAGTAATATAAACATAAAGGTTGCCACGTAATTATTTCTGTGGGTCCTAGATGACGTGTTGTGAATCTTAGTTATGCACACACAAAAAAAAAAAAAGAAAAAAAAAAGAGGGAGATTTCCCGAACCACCAATAGCAATACCTCATTCTCTTCAAACTCTCCTCTTTCTCTCTCGCCATACCGGTCTTCCTTTCAAATCAAGAGAAGAGAACGTTTGACCCTGAGAGAGATCCAGGCCCCCCCCACCCCCAATCTGCGTTGAATTCAATCCAACACAACTGCTTTGCTCTTCAATACAACCCAATCTATTCCATCCATCCTGTAAGTCTTCCCATTTCATACATTTTCTTCAGTTTGTGTTGTGCTTGTACATACAATGGATAGCAATTACACAACCATATCAAATAACTCATACGTAGATTTACAAATACGCGATGATCCTCAAAACCCATTACCCCAAAGAAAAACCCACATCAAATTGCACCCTCTTCATGAAGTTGAGAATTTTATTGGCAATGGCCAAAGTCTTGACGACGACGATCAAGATGATTTTGACATTGATGATTATCCACTCGTTTCGAAAAAGAAAACAAGTAAAGATTCTGGTATTTATGGCGCCGTTTTTAATCTCACTACTTCCATTATTGGGGCTGGGATTATGGCCTTACCTGCTACAATGAAGGTTCTTGGATTGGTTTTGGGATTTGTTTTGATAATAGTCATGGGTATTTTGTCTGAAATTAGTGTTGAATTGTTAGTTAGGTTTTCAGTTCGGTTTAAGGCTTCTTCTTATGGTGAAGTTGTTCGGTTTGCCTTAGGGAAACCTGCCAAGGTTTTGTCTGAAATTTGCATCATTGTGAACAATGCCGGTGTTTTGGTTGTGTATTTGATAATTATAGGTGATGTCATGTCAGGATCGCTCCATCATGTCGGGGTTTTCGACCAGTGGTTAGGAAATGGGTTTTGGGATCATAGGAAGTTGGTGATTTTGGTTGTTGTGCTGGTTTTTTTAGCACCCCTTTGTGCATTGGATAAGATTGATTCTTTGAGCTTGACTTCGGCTGCTTCTGTGGCTCTGGCTGTGGTTTTTGTTGTGGTATGTTTTATTGTTGCTTTTGTTAAGCTCATTGAAGGGAAAATTGAGTCCCCTAGGATGACTCCTGATTTTGGTTCGAAGCAGGCTATTTTGGATTTGCTTGTGGTGATTCCGATCATGACAAACGCTTATGTTTGCCACTTCAATGTTCAGCCTATATACAACGAGCTTGAAGGACGATCACCTCAGAAAATGAACAGGGTGGGCAGGATCACCACTGTTCTTTGCGTTGTGGTTTATGCTTCAACTGCGATATCAGGTTATTTACTTTTTGGCAAGGATACTGAATCTGATGTGTTGACCAATTTTGACAAGGACCTTGGAATTCGTTTTAGCTCTGCCTTGAATTATATTGTTAGGATTGGCTACATTCTTCATTTGGTTCTCGTTTTTCCTGTTGTTCATTTCTCTTTAAGACAAACAGTGGATGTCTTGGTGTTTGAGGGATCAGCTCCGCTTTCAGAGAGTAGGAAGAGGTCTTTGGCCTTAACAGCTGTTCTATTGGCACTGATTTATTTTGGGTCTACTATGATTCCAAATATTTGGACTGCTTTCAAATTTACAGGGGCAACAACGGCAGTTTCATTAGGTTTTATATTCCCTTCTCTTGTTGCATTGAGGTTAAGTCACAGTGGGGAGGATTTAAACGTTGGAGAGAAGTTTTTGTCATGGCTGATGTTAATATTGGCTATAATAGTTAGTATTGTTGGAGTGATTGGCAATATTTATAGCCTCAAAAGCGATTCTGAATGATTCTTAGTACTTTTCGGATTTGCTTTTGTGTAACTGTAAAACATCCTCGATTTTGAAAAAATAATTGGGGTGTTAATTTCTCTATTCTCATTTTGATCAGTGCCTGTTTGCTATGAACCATAGTCAAACCGGGGTTGACACTTTGCCTAGTACACCGTTTCAAGCTAAAGTTCCAGGTCCAGTTTAGAAAGACCTCTGCGGCGTACTCATTTTTAGATTTGGTTCAGCATTTCATTGGTTACTTCAGGAGATCACTTCTGTGGTTACCCACCATATGTAAGGTGATTGAAAATTACACAATTTTCGTGCAAGTAGATCATTATTTAGCCCCTGACATTTCTTAATTAAGCTGTCTGTTTAAATGGTATAATTCTGCAAGAACACTTCTATTGTAATTTTTCATTTGACCAAGCGCTGGAGGAAGCTTTATTTTATCTCTTTGATATGTGAAACTTTGTTCTCTGTTAATTGTTGTGATTATAACATTCAACTCCTAGCCCTCTCTTATCATTTCTTTTTATCATGGATCACACCATGCATTCTTATCCTGCCTGAGCAAGTTGCATGTGTTCCAAGTTCTTAACAACAACGAAGGAATGAGAACCTCAGCTAATTCTGTTTGATATAATGTTTTGTTGACTGTAAGTGGGCTCTCTATTGTTATGTGAAAAACAGCTTGAAGAAGAGCTAGCATTTGGTTTTCAGTTCAATTCTTGTAATTTCCAATCTTGCCCTATCATTTGGTCTTTAACATTAGCTGGATACTTCTTATATTGGCATTTCTTTCATTGTCATGTTTATCCCATTACAAAGATGGTATGTTGCTGGTAAATGAAAGAACAAAGGCATCCTATAACCATAGGGAGGGGCTTGCTCTAAACTTCAAAAGATATTTTGATTTGCCTTTTTTTAACCTAAACAAACTAGTAATCTAATATGAAGATGAAGGAAGGTAGGTTTGGTTATATAGTTTTTTTATTATGATATTTAGGATGAAAATTACATGATTTGTAATGGAAATGAGGGATAAAATCTGAATGAAACTCTTTGATAAATCAAAGACGCGACAAGGAATTCTTGTTAGGATAAAGATGTCACACTCTTTGTGATTAAGAGTGGTAAATCTGATTTGTTTTTCAATCAATTTTGGAAATGGAAGAACAACAAAGAAAACTCTCTAAAGGAGAAGTTGAAAAGTTTTATATTATTTTCAAAAGTTTTACAAGCCTTCAAACTCATCAAAGCTTCAGTCACGCTAATCTGACTTGTTAAGGTATTTTGTAGTTGTTTTGCCTGAGGTCTCGTCATTCGACCATTTGAATGCCCATACACATTAGAATTAACACCATAAGAAAAAAACTACATAACCAAACCTACCTTCATCTTCATATCAAATTGTTAGTTTGTTCGGGTTAAGAAGCTAAGGCTCATCATCTTTGTATCAAAGCTAAGAGTTCAGAATTGATTTGGGACTTTGTATGTGGCTGACATGAGATTAGAAATATCAAGGATTGTGGATTGAAACAAATTGTTTTCTTTGAGTTGGATTGGAACAAGTTTTTCATTGCTGATTTTGGTGGTTGTTCATATTTTTCATTGAAATTGTTATTTGAGTTGAAAGACATTTTTGTTCAGATTTGTGTGAGTTGTGAGAAATTGATATACTATGGTTGGAGAAAGAGACGAAGTTCCAAGGAGAGTCAGTTTGGAACAAGCGCATCTTATTGGGTTGTAATGATCTCATGACAAGATTTGAGAAGTAATGTCAGGAATTCATGATCATAAAGATGCCCTTATGCAAATGAACAATTTGCAACCCCATCAAGGTAGCCTCATAGGGTGCAATGAAATGCTGTCGTGGATGCTGAATTGGAGCCGAATGGGAAGCG
>Ga0325410_1002590_pt1 | contig 20282 bp, 15 predicted proteins | sample PopdelMetagenome_16_FD_206182 | JGI IMG/M metagenome (GOLD analysis project Ga0325410, IMG submission 206182) | Populus deltoides microbial communities from Bellville, Georgia, United States - Xylem-PdIQD-R3 | ecosystem: Host-associated > Plants > Phyllosphere > Stem > Wood/Secondary xylem... | reverse complement strand
TATTATAATAAAAACAATATTATTATAGGGCTAGGACCTTGCCCAATTTTCCACCTAATTAATTTACATAATAGGAGTAGCTTAACATTAGGTTATCCACTTTCTTTTTTTTTCTTTTTTTTTAATTTTAATATGTTGATGGTAGTTGTAAAGCTCAATTCAAGAGTTCAAAACCCAGGTGAGTAAGATTTCTCTATATTATATTATTACTATTCAATTTACAAATCATTAGACACTTGTAAATAAAATCTGAAACTACCTCAATTGGGACAAAAATAAATAAAAAGAACTAAACTAAAACAATATTAATTTAGATAAAATTAATAAAAAAATGAAATTGATTTAGCTGGATTTAAATAGTTTAATATATTCAAAATAGTTTAAAATAAAATTGAGGTTTCACATCATCAGGTGAGTTGACCCGTGAAAAACAAGTAGATTTTAATAAGTATGATGTGTATATGGATGGAATAGTTGATTATGCCACTTATTTGTTTTCGTGCAAATAATTTGTTGGGAAATGGAAGGCACTGAGTTTTGCTTTTCAGTATTGAGATTGCTTCTAGGAAAAGTGTTGTCATGTAAAAGCTGTCAGCTTTTTTTTTTTCTTTCATGTGTTGAAGCCCTTTAGAGTATTCTAGATGATTATTTTGTACTTGAACTATATTGCAGGTGAGATTAACTTCTTTTTTAATATATATATATATATATATATATAAACATTTAAATATTGTTAATGATTTTTTAATAAAAAAATAACTAATATAAATATTATTTGAATCAATTAAAAAAATAACTTTAGTCAACCAAGTTAACATGTTAAACCTACTGTCTGGATTATAAATTTAAAATAATTTCATAAAAAATAAATTGAAAAAAATTATAAAATTTATTTTTCAATAAATTTTATATTGAAGAATAAATTTAAATTAAAAAAACCATAGAAACAAAAAAAATAAAAAATATTATTATAGTGAATAATATTATATGAGGAGAGGGTACAACAAATTATAAAAAAAAGGGAAAAAAAATACTCCTTTAGATTTTTTTTAATTGTTAGTTTACATATCACATAGTATTTCCCCCAACTTTATAGTTTCCTTTGATTCTTTCTGCCCCCAACTGAGGTCAATTCAATGCCCGTTTGGTACTGTAGCAATGGCAAGATGCAAACACTGAATTAAAGTGTTTAGTTAATACTATCCATATTTTTTTCATATGGATTCCATTCAAAAACCAAGGTCGGATCTCAGTTTACGAGAAATGATTTTTATCTACTTCTCCTTCTCTTCTACATGGAGAGTGTCTCCACTATTCTAGTTGGATCGAGTCCGGTCCAAAACTAAATATATTGAATCGGGTCCAACTCAATAAAATAAAAAAATTTTATTTTATTTTTTATCTTTAATTATGTTTTATTCAAAAAACTAGTGTTTCATATTATTCGATGACACTATATAAATTAGAAAAGGATCGCTTGATGAGGTAACATTTGTAGAATTTGATCGCAATCATAATTTTATTCCTGATGATATTTTACCTGATATTGTTGCGCGCTTACAAAACCAATGAAATTATAGTCCTTGTCGGATGTATTTCATACGTGATGGAATTGTAGATAATTTAATGGAACAATAAAAAATATTTTATATTAAGTATTATTCATTTCATGATCTAATAGCACTAGTTAAATCTACAATATTTAAATTAAAAACCATCAATATTAATATATATTCTTTAAAATTATTTTATTACCTCAATTTGAAAAGCATTCTTAACCAAACACATTAAATTACTTTTTGTTCAACCTCAATTTCAACCACAATTTCAACTAAACATATATAAATATCAAACCAACCTCAACCAAAAGTATTTTTTATAAAATAATTTTTTTTTCAAATCACAACCACAACAGCTACCACAATAACAAACACAATCAAATCTATAAAACAAGCCTTGTGATAAATCTATTCATGAACTTAAAAAAAAGATAACAAACCATATGCTATCTGCTTTCTGATAATCTAGCGACCAGAGGTTGCCAAAAAAATAAGGTCTCAGTTTTTTTTACTTAAAAACTCATTTTCAAATTATTTTTTTTCAAAAAACCTAGAAAACACTCTAAACATTGTGATAAATCTATTTATTACCTTAAAAAACAGCTCAAAAAATCAAAATTAACCTGGATAAAAAAACATCATCTTTATCATATTTGCCTCCTCAAGTAAGGAGGAGGAAAAAAAAAACACTCAAGTGAAACTATCCCTATGAAATAGAATCCATTGACATTGATTTCAATCATTTTGATGGTCAGAATCGTTTTTAACGACCACATTCTCTTTTTAAGCTGGAATTCAATAGTCCTTTCTCTCTTTTATCACAAAAAAACTAAAAAATAAAGTAAATGAACTTTGGTACCAAAATTAAATTTCTGAAAATTAAATGGACCGATCACTTATAAACAAAAAAAAAAGAGGATCAAAATAAACTTTTAAAATGAAATTTGAAGTTGCCACCTATTTTACTTGCTATTTTCACTTTGATCTTCTAATTTTCAATCCAATATTTTTTTAAAAAAAGATAATTAGATGATAATCTGAGTTCAAAAAGCCCCAATTGTAAAAAATAAATAAATTGAAGATTAAACTTAAAAAATATATTATTTTAATCCATAATAATTTAAGAAAAAGTAAATAGTAAAAAATGTTATGCTACAATGATTTCTTCACACGGGCTTAGTTTCTTTTAATTTGTTTGTGTAATCAACCATAATAAAATTCCTTTGTTTGTTTGGCTAGCCGCACAGCAGCACCAAAAGTCAAGGCTGGAATTTCAGAAATGGTAAGCTAAAAAAAAAAATTGGGAAATGCCAATAAAACCAAGGGCATTTCAGTCTTACCGGCTCCTAACAATTATAGCGGTCCAACCACATTTAAAAGGTTCACATTCCATTTCCAGCGGAAAACTATATATGAATAAATTAATTATATGTGGTTTTTAATATTTCTGAATTTAGTTATTTAACCTCTATACTGAAATTTTGAGCATAACGACCCTTACACTTGTCAAAGTTGGTTGGAAAATGGTGTTTTTAGCTCTTTTTTTAATTATTTTTTTTCCAAAAAAATCTTGATAACATTCCAAAAATTGTTTTCGTTTGTTTAAAAGCTAAATTATTAAGCTATAAAACAAAACTTTTGGACTTTGAATATGTTGTTTCTTTGTCCTATAAAAATAATCATTTTTTCCTCATTTAGTTGTCCTAAACTGCACGTTTCTCATTGAAAATTCAAAAAATTAATTATCTTACTTTTTTTTTGTTGTTTTGTCCTTCATGAAAATAGAATTTACACTATTCTAATTTGATCATATTTAATTTGAAAGGACAATCTCATGAAGCTAATTAATGTATCTATATGTTTTGTTTATATTTTTATTTATTTGGATTTTTGTTTAGAAGAATCATAGATCAAGTCATAACCCCGTAATCTTGAATTCAGTTAAATATTGAGTGTAATATATATGAGTTTGGCAATCTACCAAACCCAGCATCCCTGAACCTAGTCAAGCGCTAAGCCCACATGCATATAAATATATTCTCTCTGTTTGTGTCTTTTTATCTTTTTAAATACAATAAGAAGACTTTTGTGCCCTTGAAATCAAGAAAAATAAAGAATGTATGTAGGGGAATTTTTATCATTTCACTTGGTTTTTCTTTTGTAATTTCCATATTTATGAAGGGTGTTCTAGTCCTTTTACATTGAATAATTGATTTTTAAATTCAAAAAACAATTGGCGCATGATTTTTAGTCATCGCTTGTGGTGCGTCTCGTTGGCAAAACCTACTCTTTCATCATGTCGTTGAAAGTACCACTGCATTCTTTTTTTTATTGAGAGATGTATGAGAGTGGAGGATGAACAGCTTATCACCATTGGTTGTTTCTTCTTCCTGTTCTTTTCTCTTTTCTCTCTCAAAAAGAACATCTCAATACTCTTTGTTTTTTTGTATTTCGATTTCAGTCCTTATTTTTTTTATTTCTAATTTTTATTCTTGATCATTTTTTAAAATTCTTGTTTGTTTTTAATTTAGTTCTTCAATTATATTTTTTTATTTATTATTTTTTCAATTCAGTCTTTATTCTTTTGATTTCTAAGTTTTCTCCTTAGCCTTTCTGTTAAAGTTTTATTAGTTTTCAATTTTATCCTTCAATCAAAGTTTATGGTGTATTTTGTTTTTCAATTTGTTTTTTTTTCCTTTTTTGTTAAAGTTCTTTTCTTTTTAATTTAACTCTTCAGTAAAAAAAATTGGTTGTCCTTTATTTATTTTTATTTTATTTTCACGCTCATTCTTTTAATTACATTTTTTTTTGTTTTGGATCCTTTTTTGTGTAATTAATTTTTTTTTCGGTTTTATCCTTCAGTATTTGATTTGCTGAGGAACTGGCTTTGCGATTTTTTCATTTATGATGCTTTCAATTTAATAACTTGGATTATAGGTTTGAAAAATTAACAAGGGTTGACATTATTTTTTTTGCTCATCTTCTTTTATGATTTCATAGTTCAACATTGTTTTTTTTTTTTCAAAAAATTATTTACTCTATGGTTTTCTTTAATTTTTTTCTACCGAGTTGACATGGTCTTATGACTTAGACAATGAGTTTTGTAGGTCAACACGGGCTGACTCGCCTCTTATCACCTAGGATACATGTCCATCATGCTAAGCAGGGTTAACTCGGACAATTTTTTCTGTCCATTTTTTTATCTAATTTTTCACTTCCAAGCTATCATGATTTTTTTATATATAAAAACTTGATCCATCTATTGTTGTTGGATATTTTTTCTATCATCTAATTAAAATATAATCAACTTAGTAAACCCGATCAGGCTCGTAATCTGAGCCATTTGTTTTTCTTGTTTCTTTTAAATGTGCTTGTGACAACTATACTATGCAAACTTTTTTCTTTTTAAAAAAAAAATCTAATTTTGGTTTTATTTTAATGAATACCTTTTTTTAATATGTATTTTCTTTTAAATATATTTTTTACTTTATGTTTCAATTAATATCCCTCCTTTATGATTTTTTTTTATTTTACTTATCTAGTTTTTTTAATAGAGTTTTTTTTTTAAATTGTTTTATGTGTATAAGATTTTTAAAGATATTATTCTAATTCATCTATAAATTTCTTTTTATGTTTCACGTAGATGAACTTTATTTTTAAAAATAAAAAAATATATTTTTAAATAATATTTATAATATATGCAACCTTGCATAATATTATTTCCCCTTTTGTTTTATTTAATCAGTTTCATGTGTTTGTCTATTTCTATTATCATTTGATTGAAGAAAAAATGAATTTAATAAAAAATTCAATATACACAACCAGGTAAGTATTCAATGTTGTGAGATCAAATGTCTTGATCTACATCTATCTCTTGATTTTTCTAGTTTTACTTTTAGTTATCGTTAATGACTTTTTATTTATTTATTTATACAAGTGGTTATCGATTTATTTAATTAAATACTTGCATAAACTTTTTAATTTACACTTAGAATTTTTTTATGTAAATTGAACATGAAGGGTCAATTGAGAGAAATGCTCTTTGTGATTATCTATTAGAACGGGTGCCTCTGGCCAATGTTTATAGGGGCGATCACATTAAATTAACATGGTTGAATATAAATTTTAAGACCCTCAGCAGATATGATAGAGGACTAGTTGATTATGTATGCTCGAGTATACATATTACATGTTTGAAAGTCTTATTTTCATGAGCACTACTAGAATGCAATACTTTTGTTCTTTTTGGGTCATTTATAATGACAACTGGGGGGGTATGCTTGCATATTTATACTGACAACTATGTAAAGCATGTCTAAAAAAAAAAGATAAATTACCGGGGTATCTATTATTTCTTCATGTATAATTATTTTAAATTCTCTGATTGTTAGAATTAATGACATTTTAAATACTAACTTAAAATTATCAGTGTTGATTAATATAGCTTTGGTCATGAGATCATACTCATATCGGACGTCTAGTAAGTTGGGTAATAATATGTTTGACACTGTCATTCAAATGTCACTATCCATATGTTCTAGGTAATAATAAAATAAAATTAATTTTAATCAACATATTATTTATATAAATTGAATGCAAAAAATATACTAGATTTATGGCTTGTCATGTCAGAAGGTGTGAGATTAGACATTTCATGATAAATCTCACTCATGTCTATGAGTTTTGTCAGGATGAGTTGGACGCACATCAACCACATCAGGTAATGGTTACAAATGTATTGTATTTTTTTTTGTTATTTGAATAAAAATTATTTAGTTTTAATTTGTTATCTAATATAAGTCTTTCATATGTTTTGATTGGTTATATGGATGTCATATACAAAGAACTTGATATTTTAGCTTCGCCTATATGCCGCGAGGAATCTGACTTTTAGTTAGCACAAGTCTCGTTGTACTGCTTCAACATTGTTGAGATGCATTGCTTAGATTGGATAATGTGACAATTTGAACTATCTCAACATATACCGGATTATGTTGATATCAATGACGAGTTGCATAATAGTAGTCATTAGGGTAAATGCAAAGGAAAGTGGTTGGTGATGCTATGAAAGATCGTGTTTTTGAGGAGCTGACATCTGATGACTAATGTATATACTTATATGAGATGATATTTGTCCATTACAAGTTGTTTCATTATATTTTTCTGGTCACATTTTTCGAGGTGTCCATGCAATTTAATGCATTATGCGCTCCGATATTCGAGATAGAATCGACTGGTATACTACGCTCAATTTATATCATAATGGATTTCAAGAGGTTAGGGAGGTTGAACATCTTGAAGTGACATTAACAAAATATGAGATTATTTATTGTGAGAGTAATAGAGATGTTGGCCTATCCACGAGCGTCCCAGGTCCATTCACGAGTGTTCCAGGTCCATTCACGAGCTGTGGTGATATTGGTCCTCCTCACACCTATATAGATGTTATAGACCTGTCCTCGAGTTGGACGAGTTAAATTGATTCTCTAGACCCGTTCACAAGTACTTCAGGACCTTCCATGAGATAGGACGATTATTAGATATAGTTAGATGTTTTTATATATTATGAAAATTATGAATAAATATATAATTAGTTTAATTTTAATAAAATATTATGTTATGTTAATTGTTGGTCTAATTTTATTATTTATAATTAAAAATATTATGTGCTGTTTATATAAATTATGTTTTGATGCTGAAAAACTAGTTATTTAAACTGTTAAATTATAACTTTTGAGGTAAATAGATAATAATGAAAGAAATTCTTTCAGGATAAGTCTTTTTAATGAAGTCACATGTAATATCTGTAATTCAAATATCACAAACTCAAATATTGCAATTGACATTTATGACTTTTGACGAGTCGCTATCTACGACTTCATTAAGTATGCTAGATCTTGAATAATTTTTGCCAATTCTATTTTATCAAAAATAATTTCACTGTGCTAAGTAAAAAAAAAACCCTCCAATTTCACTGTTCCTTCCAAAATTATCTGCCTCCCCTCTGCAGAGTGCAGATAAATATTTCCTTCCTGCTCTTAAAAGCAATGCTTGTGATTCTCATTGGTAGCTTTGAATACAATCAACGGCCCCACCAAACTTACCCCTCTCTCTTTAATATATACTCAAAATAAATAAATATCACTAGTACTGCTAGCTTTCTTTAAAAAAATATAATAATAATAATAAAAAACACAAACTCTGTCTTTCCCTTGCTGCTCCAAACTGACCTGTAAGAATCAGAACAAGCCTCCACTTAAGTCTCAACTTCTCTACCATATCCATTCCTACTGCTACTAATCCTTCTGCACAAGTGAGCTCCTTTTAAATTTCTAAAATGTGGGTTTTCTTCTTCATGCTTTTCTTACTAATGGGTCTGGTCATTTTTGTAGATAATGATATTTTGTTCTGTTGTTGTTGTTGTTGTCGTCGTCTTTAAAGAGAAGTTTATTTGTGATCTTCACATGTAAAGCTTCTTTTTTTTTTTTACTGTTTAGAAATCAGGGTTCTCATCTCCATGTGAGGAATTAGTTTTTTGTTTTCTATTTTGGGCTAATGGTTTTTTCTTTTCTGTTTTCTTTTTGTTATTTTCTTAAAAGTGTATTGGTGATGAGGTGCGTTTAGATAAGTGGCAAGAACTTGGATTTGAGAAAAAAATGGTTGGGACTGCAAATAATGGCAGAATGAGGCATGCATTTTCAGTTGTAAATGGCGAGGAAGAGGTTGGTCTAAATAGTGTACCGCCTAGTAATGCTGGATCAGAGTATGGTGGGTTTGAGTTCACAAGAGAAGATGTTTATGGTTTGTTGAATGAGAGAATGAGATACAAAAACAAGTTCAATTACAAGGTTAGTGAAAGTTTTTGTTTTTATTTTTTCTTCTGTTAATTTTAAAACAGTTAATTGGCAATTGTGTTTTAAGATTGGCTGCTTTGGGGGGGTTATGTAGGAAAGATGTGAAAACATGATGGATTATATAAAGAGGTTAAGGCTTTGTATCAAATGGTTTCAAGAGCTAGAAGGAGGTTACCTCTTTGAGCAGGAGAAGTTGCAAAATGAATTGGATTTTACTGAGAGTAAATGTGCTGAAATGGGTATGCTTGATTATTGTTTCCCTTATTTTTCTTTGTGTTTATTGGATGCTAGCTAAGCATATGGTTGCTAATGGAACTTTTTGTTCATTTTAGATTTGATGCTGAAAAACAAGGAAGAAGAGTTGAATTTGATTATCGTGGAGTTGAGAAAGAGCCTTGCTTCTCTGCAGGAAAAACTTTCCAAAGAGGAATCTGAGAAGTTGGTAAGAAAGAGTAAATGAAAACTTAAGCATGCTTCACACATAAAATACTGATTTGTGAATTGATTTCTTCTTTTCTTGATTCTCCAGGCTGCATTGGATTCTCTTGCCAGAGAGAAAGAGGCCAGACTTACTGTTGAGAAGTCACAAGCTTCCCTCTTGGAAGAGCAAGGCAAGATTCAAGGAGAGCTTCAAAGTGCTAACCAAAGGGTAACATAATAAATGTTTTTTGAATGAGTCCTGATGATTTTATTAAAGTGACCTATCTTGTGTGCTTATATTCTTTGTTGAATCCTGCAGATAACATCAGTAAGCGATATGTACAAGTTACTACAGGAGTACAATTCAAGCTTACAACTCTACAATAGCAAGCTTCAGACAGATCTTGATTCAGCTCATGAAAATGTAAAGCGCGGAGAAAAAGAGAAAGCTGCTATTGTTGAGAATCTTAGCACCTTAAGGGGTCAATGCATGTCATTGCAAGATCAATATAATTCATGCAAAGTAAGCTTTTATTGGCCTTCCTTTTTTCTTCTTCTTGTTGAAGTGTTGAATCATTTCCCCTGACATACACTAGTTAACTGCATGGTGCAATGTTATTCTTAATGAATAGTCAGGAAGCTGAATTCAATGTGCTTGCAAGAGTAGACACTTGTTAAGAAAAAAGCGATCAGTAGTTACGAGAAAAACTTTTATTAGTAAGTTTTACCTATGAGGTAGTTAGGACCATTTTTTGTAGCTCAGAGTACAGAAAGAAACATTCTACTAATTGGATTTGTTGTTGCACACATGAGAAAAACAATTACAAGTTTGTAGGTCCACCTCTCTGTTATCAGGATTGCCATTGAGTATTGATGCACTTAGGCTTCAAGCACCATTTGGCATATATGTTGGACCTATTGCTTTCAAAATGTAGGCCGGCAATACCTTCTGTTATAGATCTAGTGTTCACTAAGGAACACTTGAAAATTTTGGATAGAAGCATTTTCTTGAAATAAAACTGTTCAAAATGTAAGGCTGCCCAAAAGATTAAGAATGTTGTGAATATAACTGGTTTCGGAAGGAAAGATGTACAGAGTCTAGACTCAAATTATATATACATTACTAAAAAATTTATCCAAAACATGGGAAATTACATTCCACTCTAGAGGCTTCTTTATGTTAAGCAGTTTAATTGTGATATATTAAGTTGCTAAAATGTTATAACTTCATCTCAAATGGTGTTACTATACAAAATTGAAAACTTATCCAACCTAAAATTCTAAGCTGTTTGGAATATTGATATCTTGACTTACAGATCTGTAATGTGGGATGTAAGGAAGGTTGAAAAATGCTTTTCATTTAACATTAAAGTTAAAAATTTGAATGCCAACGTTCTTGATCTTGAAGGATGATGATGGCAGTTCTGAAAGTATGGGTCCACCTATATTTAACTTTTGAGGACAAAAAGCCTAGCATTACAGGAATTGATATCTGCATAGAGAAGCAAACAGTGACAATAAATCTGGTGAGCTTGTCCCAGTTCAGTGATCTAACTTAAATTCCCTTGCTATAGGAAAATGTTCTCAATATTCGATGGGGAAGGTCCACATTCCTTTGCCAAGGGTTTTAAGATGGGTAAACTATTAAAATGGACCTCATCATAGACAGAGAAATTTTTAATTAGGTTGAGTGCTCTGACCATGAAATCATTTGGATAAGATTTTTTGTCTAGTCCAAGGATATTCAGTTAGTAACAACTTATTTTCTTGCACAGCCTTGTTTTTTTTCGGTTATAAAGTTGAGGTTTTAACTTGAGACCTCTTTGCATAGCCTTGTTAAAGGTTGTCAAATCATGGCATTAGATCTTAGTGGGGGCATGTTAATGTTGGTAGTTATATGTAGTCCCTAAAATATCCCTATATTGTTTTGTAACTATATTTTACCTAGTCTAAGCATAGTTGAAAAACTTTTTCTCTACTCTTCTTTTAGTATTCTGACTCTATTATTGATGGATAATCCGATCAGGCATCTGTGGATGAAGTTGCAAAGCAAAAGGACACACTGGTGAATGAAGTTGCATCTTTAAGGGCAGAGTTGCAACAGGTGAGCGAGGATCGTGATAGTCTGCTATTGCAAGTGCAAACTTTAACAGCTGAAGTAGTGAATTGTGAAGAGCTCGTTGAAAAATCTAATGAATTGAAGGTTTGTTTTAAAATTTGATTTGACTTCCTATGCATGTACAATTATATTTCCTTACATGTTAAATTTATGCACAGGAAAAATGTTTATCCCAGAGTAACCAGTTGAAGACTCTGCAGGATGAGCTAGAGGCTACCCAAAATAAATTAAGGGTACTATTATCTAGTTTTCATGAGATTTTTCATTTTCTTGTTTGATTTGTTGCTATTTTATATTGTCATTTGGATTTATTTTTATGGTTAGGGTTATTCTCTTTTTAGGTATCTGATTTATCTGTATTTGAGACAAAAACTGAATTTGAAGCACAAAAGAAACTTATAAGCGAGTTACAGAACCGCTTAGAAGATGCAGAACTTAAAATTGTTGAAGGAGAGAAGTTTCGAAAAAAGCTACACAATACAATATTGGTAATTGTAAAGTCTCTAACTATTTTCTATTTGAGTGCAACATACATTCATCTTATGAAGCTCTGCTATGCTGCAGGAACTAAAGGGAAATATTCGTGTGTTTTGTCGAGTGCGTCCTCTGATACCAGAGGACAGTCCTGGTGCTGATGGAAAAGTTGTATCTTATCCCACAACGACAGAAGCTCAAGGGCGAGCCATTGAATTGACACAAAATGGTATGCTTGAAATAACTTAATATTAGACTGAACTTTTTTTAGTCTGCGATATTATTCTCTTGTTCAAATTGATGTATCTTGAACCTTTCAAACTAATGTTATGCTTCCGTTCTCAACAGGGCAAAAATATTCTTTCACTTTCGATAAAGTTTTTATGCCCGATGCATCACAAGAGGATGTTTTTGTGGAGATTTCACAGCTTGTTCAAAGTGCTCTTGATGGCTATAAGGTGATTTATCCAACACCAAGTCTTTTCTATTGCAATTTCAAGAGCACATGTGGGAAATAGCAACTGCATGTGTGCACTTATGTGCTAATTTGATTGTTTTCTTTTTTCCCAATCCCTTTAAGTGAACACTTAAAAACATGAACATATAACATAACAATTATTTTATATTTTTGATTAATATCATTGACTTTTATTTGAATATTTGATTTTTACTCCTTTTTTTTAACACAATTTAACAATAAACAAGTCCAATAAATGCTTTCAGATAATGCTGAATGGGTGCCCTAAGGGCTCTCATTAGCTTTTCCCACATTAAGTCAATTGTTTCAACTCGTTGTCCCTTCTTAATTTTTCAGTTATTTTGGCACTAAAGTTATCATAAGTTGTTCATTCAGTTAGTGATGGAAAGAGAAATCTTGAACTTTTCTTTTCTTTTGCATTAAGAGATGATTAGCTTTGTTTTTCCAGGTTTGCATCTTTGCCTATGGCCAAACAGGTTCAGGTAAAACTTATACCATGATGGGCAAATCGGGAAACCCGGAGCAGAAGGGGTTGATTCCCAGGTCATTAGAACAAATATTCCAGACTAGGCAATCTCTTCAGTCCCAAGGCTGGAAATATGAAATGCAGGTGAATAGTAATGCCATTAGATTTTCTTTGTTAGAATCGATGACATAATTTTATTTATACAACAATAACAGGTGTCAATGTTGGAAATATACAATGAAACAATTCGAGATTTATTGTCGACAAAAGATCCATCACGAACAGAGTATGGTAGTAATGGAAAGCAATATGCAATTAAACACGATGCCAATGGGAACACCCTCGTTTCCGATCTTACTGTTGTGGACGTTTGCAGTACTAGAGAGGTTTCTTTTCTTTTGGATCAGGCATCTCATAGTAGGTGAGTACAGTTTGGAACATGAATTTTCCTTAAGCTTTCTCAAGTCATTTACTTTAATCTCGACAATATGGCTATGTATGACCAAAATAGATGTTTTAACCATCTAGTATGTTTATACAATACTGTATTTGTTTGCAATGTTTGCGAATCTTCACATTTCTTTTTGTATTGGCAACTCTACTTATTGTTGATACTTGCTACTCTGGATAAAAACTGGCAGTAAAACAATCTAATTTCGGTTGTCTTAAAAAAGGAAACTTGTTTGACATGCACACACAACTACAATGTGTTGTATGTTTTAAACTTGTTTTCCCTCAAATACAGGGATATGGAACCACAAATTAAAATTTTGCTACTTGTAGGTCTGTTGGCAAGACTCAAATGAACGAGCAATCATCTAGAAGTCACTTTGTTTTCACATTGCGAATATCTGGTGTTAATGAGGTAAGAATACTCTTGTTTTTTTTAAGGTCTTTTATGCTGTTCCTTTTCTTTTCTCCTCTTTAAATTGAATGTCTGTTTGCATCCCTTAGAACACAGAACAACAAGTACAAGGTGTTTTGAATCTTATTGATCTTGCTGGGAGTGAGCGTCTTTCTAAGAGTGGCTCAACTGGAGATAGATTGAGAGAAACCCAAGTATGTGAATTAACTATTATTATCTTATAGTATTTTATGATTTATTCACTCTTTGTAATCAATTACTTTCTTCGCGCAATTTTTATCAGGCTATCAATAAAAGTTTATCATCTTTAAGCAATGTTATATTTGCATTGGCAAAGAAGGAGGATCATGTGCCGTTTAGACACTCAAAGCTTACTTATCTTCTGCAGGTAAGTAGCTTAAAGGACTTGGAAGATGAATTTTAAGCTGCTACTTCTATGGAATTATCTTTGATAGATCAAGTCTTTTTTATTTATATGATTCTAGTAGCAAAATCTCATACACAACAATGAAAGAAACTTTCTTCGGTGTGAGGGTAATTCTTCTTCGAAGATCTTCACACTAAACTATTACATGAAGTTTTATTTTTCTTCCACTAAACTATTACATGAAGTTTTATTTTTCTTCCATGCCACATCGAGTATTTTCATCTATCTTATTAAGATCTCCTAGCCATCATGTCAGCCAAAAGGTTTTTATATATAAATTAATATCTTCTTGGAGCTTTTGTGCTACAGAATTATATGTTTGACCTACCTACATGCATCCCAAGAAAATTACTTGAATAGTTTTTTCTGGGAAGTTAAACGTAATTAGGTGGCATTTCAAATTAAATCCTGGCTAACATGAACATTCCACAGCATGCTTTCCCACTGTTTTGGTTTATCTTGGTGGTCTAAGATATTTTTGTTCTTCAATTCCATCTTATTTCAGCCGTGTTTGGGTGGAGACTCCAAGACACTGATGTTCGTAAACATATCTCCTGATCACTCTTCATCGGGTGAGTCACTTTGCTCACTCCGATTTGCATCCAGGGTTAATGCTTGTGAGATAGGTATTCCTCGACGTCAAGCCAACATGCGGTCTTTTGAGTCTCGCTTGAGCTTGGGCTGATTCTAACATGAGTTGATAGTATTATGTATCTCTGTCACGGGTATTGGTAAATTGAGAAAGTGAGGGTGATCCTAACATGAGCTGATAGCAACTTGTGTAGTGAACTACGTTCTATTGTTTTGTAATTGAGAATGTAATTACTTGCTCTCACTCTATTGTACTTGCTTACTTCCTATTTTCTTTTATCCCCTTACATTAGAGTTTATATCTGTGTCATTTGCCTAAAAGTACATGAACAAGAATTTTGAAATAAAAGTGGGAAGGCTAAATTGCAATTTAGGAATCAATAGAAAGTACACTGTAATGTGAATATATTTCTCCATCACTGGAAAAGCTGGACTAAACTTTGAATCCATCCGGATAATAGGTAAATTTTCTCTGCAGATCAATTGGATTCTGTTGCATGACATCTCGCAGAAGTACTTTTGTGTCTCGATAACTTGGTTCTGTATCAGACAGGTTTTTCCTCCTTGATGCAACTTCAAGCTGTCAATGAATCAGAAACTGAACAATTAGTGCAAATAAAGCTTTCGAAGTTCAAGTTCATATAAAAGGAAGTTTCAGCAATTAGGTGGAGAAATATCTGTGCATGGAACCATTGGTTTACCTTTTCAAAATTGTCAAACAATCTGTTATCAGTAGGAGGTTGCTTATCATTGACTGGAACTGCGGAGATAATCTTGTCCAAATCGTAGTACATGAAGGTGGACTTGATTCTCAAGTACTTTCTGACATGGTTAAGGGTGTCTGGTCCTATCAAGTCCTCCAGAGCCAGGAGATCAAAGGCATGTAAATCTCTTTACCCTGCGCACGCTTCCTTGTAAGCCAGCATTTGCCATAAAGACTCCCTTCTTCGGAGAAGAACGGGTGCCTGTCTCCTCATTTGCAAGTTCTGCATTGCATAAAAAAATGAAGAATGGTTGCAGCAACCACGTCAGAACTCTACACTCAACCACCTCTATAGATTACCAACAAGAGAAACAAGATAAGGATTTTTTTTATCCCAGTAATTTATTGGAAGGATTTAATTAAAATCTTTTTTATCCTAATAATTAACTGATATTTTATGAAAAAAATTCTTCCCAATAATTAACTAAAGATTTGTTTATTTTTTATTTTGTATTTGTTTGTTTTTATCTTAACTTGACACAAAAACTAAAATAAAAAAATGTCAAAAATTATTAAATAACCAGAATTGATCGCATTTAATTGAAAATATATTTTTTAGATTTTTATATTTTAAAAAATATATAAAAGAAATTGAGGTACAAAATGAGTTATGAAATACACACACACACACTAACAATTATGCTTCATCAAGTCTCCGTCTTTTGCACTCACTACCATAATCAACATGTAGAAAAAAGAAAAAACAAACATACATACATACATACATACATACATACATATATATATATATATATATATATATATATATTGTGAACATAATTAAAAAAATTAAAAATTGATTATTTTATCTCAACACTGTATTATGCTCCTCGATTAAATTGATTTTAAATAAAAATATTATTGAATTATTTCTTTATTTAATAACTCACCTAATAAATAATAAAATAAATATTTTAATAATAATTTAAAATATTTTTAAGAATATATTAAATGTTAACATATATCCCAAGTTGAATATTGATATGTTCAATTTATTCATAAAATAATCATCAAGTTTTAAGATTATAATAAGTATGGCATATTTTTTTGAAAGAATATATTATCGAATCAAAAAGATTAAATGCATTTTTTTTTCCCATTCAAAAGTGAATGTCATGTTTGATTTTTTGTATGGATTATGAATGACATTAATTGATATGCCATTTTCTATTCATAATTTTCGAAGACACTGCATTTGTAATTGTAGATCTGTTACAAAAATATGAATTAATTAAGAATATTGTAGGAAAATAATTTATTATTTTCAAGTAGACAATAATTTTGAGATGAACGGAATTAGAAAGTCAATCAATGTATTTGGAGAAACAGAATATGACATATTTATCATTTATAAAATAAAAACACACAATGAAATACAAATTGTATTTTTTTTTTATTAATGTGGGTATTTGGGTCAGCTTGCACGCATCTCGACTAATCCTATAGATTCTGAAATTAATAATCATATAAGATTCTAGTGATTCTAAAGTTTATAAGACTCAAACTGGTAATATACATAAACCAAACCTAAAATCTAACCAATTAAGCTACACATCTACGAATTACAAATTATTTTTTCTTTTTCTCATGAGAAATGGATAGAGAAAAAGAAAACAATAGCGGTAATATATAAATATGTCTTATAATTACGAATTAAGTGGTTACGCTGACGGTCACCAGGAATAATGGAAGAGAGAGCTCCTTTCTTATTTAATTTCCGGTGATCATGAGCTTGAAAAACGTCCTGCAATAGTCCACATCCAGCATCTTGACGTCTTTTTAGACAGGGACAGGACTCGAACCGGCTTGTGACACCGCCGCAGTAAGCACACCGCTTCTTGTTTTGGGACTCTTCCTTCCACACTTTGGAAAAGGAAATATAAAATCAGTTTCCTTCTTCTATATATTTCCTTTTTTCGCTTCGGAATTTCCCTCTTCTATATATAGAACTAAAGCCATCAATCTCGTCATCAGGGCAATTGGAGCGACAATGTCTGTTGAAAAGGTTCCGGTTTGCTGTATTATGGGTCAAACAGATTGTGGGAAAACCAAATTGTTGGAATATATGGGAAGCTATGATGATATAAAGAAGCAACAGCAGCAGCAGAATCATGGTGGCAAGAGTGCCGCTTTCTTTCCAGCCAAGTACATAGAGGAGAGAGCATCAGCAGGAGCAGCAGCAGCAGAAGAGAGAGAAGTGGATGGTCCTTTATCAATCAATCTCCCTGGTTTACTCATCGTTGATATCTCCGCTGTTGAGTCAGATTCTAATAAGCGTCTGCGGGCTTGGCTTTCATGTGATCTTCCTGTTTTAGTTCTTGACATCGCTGTTGGGGTCGATCATGAAATAATTGAATTAGTCAAGCTCTTGAGATTGTTTCATAAGGATTTCGTCCTCGTATTGAATAAGGTCTTCTTCTTCTTCTTCTTCATCAAAAAAGGGCTTTGCTTTAATTCTTGATCCTCTAATTGTTTTTTTTTTGTCTCGAAATTATGCAGGTGGACAAACTTTTAGGATGGAAAAATTGCCCCAACACTCCTATTTCAAGGGCAGTACCCCAGCAGAGGACAGAGGTGCAATCTGAGTTATCTTCAAGGATCAAACAAGTTTGTCTACTTTTCACCATCTTTTTACGGAGTGTTTTCTCATCCTTGTTATAATCTATGGTTTCCAATCCCAGGTTAAAACTGCGTTAACGAAGGAAGGAGTAGAAGCTGTCAGGATTCTACCTACTAGCACAGTTAGGTATGTCCTGGTCCCTCCCTAGATCCTTTGTTTTTCTTAGCTTTCCTGTCTGCTCTATGAAATCCACTCTCTTTTTAGACTCAATGTAGTAATATTCTGATTTTCTGTGTTGTTACAGTGGAGAAGGCGTTGCTGATCTGCTGCTGACATTGTATGATCGCGTCCAAAAAACTATTGATGAGAAGCTGTCTTTTCACTAATGTATGATTCTTCTGATCCTATTTGAATCAAACATATCACATTAGAAGAATTCATTTTAGTAGCCGTTAATCATGTATCATTAATGAGGGTTTATATTAAACCAACTAATCAAACAATTTTGATCTCCAGAAACCTAATTTAATTAATAATTTTATGTGATCTCCAGCTACTAATTAATTACACATGTATGAATTATTCTCAAAATAAGCAACATTGCATATATGTTAAACATGTAAAGGTATTTGAACTAATAAAAACATGTTTTGATTTTTTTAAAAATAATTAAAACAATAACGTTGATTTAAAAAAACAAATAACCTCAATATCTTCTTCTTAGTTCTAAGAAACAAATCAATTGCTTAGTAGTTCCTGTTTTATTCTGATTTTTTATTTGATGCTCTGTGATTTTTCAGGTACTACAGCGATGCTTGCCCTCAAAGGCTGGAAATGGAGTCTTTTTGTGTTTAGGGTCCCAGTAAATATCTGTAGCATTGAGGGATTTCTTTTGTTTTCGCTTTCACTGTTTTTATTTTCAGGCTCTGTTGCTCCAATAATAACTGATTTATTTTATGTAGTTGATCATATTTATGGACACAATTATATTTTCCATGCCAAAAAAAACATGGGTTGCAACGCGAAAAATAAAGGTGGAGGTTGTTTTGTTTTTATTTGTTAATATTTATTTTATTTTAAATTTATCTTCATAAATTGTGTCGGTTTATTTTCTATGTTGTTGATCATTTTAAATTTATTTTAAACTTGGTTTGTGCTTGATTTTATAAATGTTTATTTTTGTTATCTAATAATTGAGTAAAGAATAGTTAAAAAAATTGTTTTTATACCTAGTAACAAAGTGCGATCAAGTGGAGTCCATCACTCGGATTGTAAATTTGATAGGTTAAGTTGTGAAATCCAGATTGATCCAATATATCAATATCTCAATATTAAAAATTGATACTAGGGTAATTAAGTTGAAAACAAATTGAATAAAATTATGAATTTCAATTATCAAACGACTTAGTGTTGAAAGACAAAACTGAAAAAAATATTTATTTAAAAAAAAAACAACAAAAAAAAGAAATTGAATCAACATGAATTAACTCTCTAACTCTGCAACCATAGTCATAACACTGGGATAATCCCATAGAAAGAAAAGTGAAAGAAGAGAGCATGAATATTAATTACCAATCAATTAAATATTGAAGGATAAAATTAAAAAAAATTAATTTTATAAAAAGGACCTAAAAAATGACAAGAATCAACCCGTTCTAACCTTCAAAACTTGTGACACTAATCAATCAATAAAACAAATCCTAAAAAATAACGAAGCAAAAGTCTCAAATAATAAAATATTGAGGGATAAAATTGCAAAAAATCAAATTAAAAAGAAGAAGAAGATTGAGTTGCTAGAGGGTGAATTTTAAAAAAAAAAATCAGTTAAAAAAGATTAAAAAATAAATCAAGTCAACTTGCCAAACCCATGATCTAAGTTATGAAATTATGATAATCCTATAAAAAAAATTATGAAATCCAATTAAAAAAATTATTCAATTAAAAAAGGACCTAAAAAAATAAATAGAATTAACTCAGGTTAACTTACAACCCGAGTTATGAGATCAAGATAACCTCATAAAAAATAAAAAATAAATAAATCATGAAATTTAATTTCTAACTAATACTGTTGAAGGATGAACTAACCAAAATTTAATTAGAAAAAAAACAACTCGAGTCAATTTAAAGTAACTTGTTAAAACTGCAATCTGAGTCATGGGATGGAATAAGTTTATAGAGAGTAAATAAAAAAATTGTAAAGCTCCACTTTCAACCATGTAAAGGCTAAAATAAAAAATAATTTAATATTAAATAATAAAATTAAAAAAATATAAAAATAAAATACTATTTTAATAAATAATATTTTATGGGTATGGATCCAATAATTTAGCTTCTGATAATAATAATAATTTTTAAAGCTTCGAATTACTTAATGGAAGCTGATTTGATGGTGGGTTGAGTTCCATATTTGAGTCAATTTGACTGTAATAAAATCATATCCCATTCTCTCTCTCCTGGAACCCTAATTGGAAAGCGCAGTACCAGTGATCAAGATTGAAGACTCTTTTTTTATTAATTGTGTTGTGATCGTTCTCAAATCCCACTAGAAGTATAAAAAAGAACAGGTGGCATCATCACGACAACGTAACCAAGTTTAATTCAAAATTTAAAATTTAATTCACGTCAGGTTATTAGTTAAATTAAATTAAATATTAATTTGATCAAGTGTGTTAATTAATTAAATATTTTTAAATTATTTATAAACAA
>Ga0325410_1002589_pt1 | contig 20285 bp, 3 predicted proteins | sample PopdelMetagenome_16_FD_206182 | JGI IMG/M metagenome (GOLD analysis project Ga0325410, IMG submission 206182) | Populus deltoides microbial communities from Bellville, Georgia, United States - Xylem-PdIQD-R3 | ecosystem: Host-associated > Plants > Phyllosphere > Stem > Wood/Secondary xylem... | reverse complement strand
GTATTGAATATTGGTCTATAAGGACCTTTTGATATGGGCCAAAACCCTAATGGGTCTTACAAATCAGTATCAAGATCCAAAATAAATGCTTGCGTGATAATTTTGGATTTTTATAAAAAAAAAAAAACCAATAGGTGACATATAGAAACTCTTACTGCTTTGGTAGTTTCACATTTGAAACAAACACAAAATGTTATGATAATGTAAGAATGAAAACAAAAGATGTTAAAATACAAGATGAGAGTTGATATGGATCTCAACCCTATGCATAAAAATAAATTAGACAAACAATTTTAAAAGACTAAACATGGAAACAAATATGTATTTTAGAAGAACTATTTTGCTTTGGATTCAGATAAAAAACCTAACTGGAAAACTATAATGCATTCTAGTATGACATAACTACACCAATATAACATTTTGGTTTATAACAAGCATATGATTGAACCATAATAATGCAAACACCATTTGAATATAAACATATTGTGTCAAAAGAAACATGCTATATTGTTCACATTTGAAATGAACAATAACATGATCAAAGTCACATGTTTAATGTCGAATAGATACCATGTGTCTAGTGGTGTTTACAAGTAATGAACATTAAAACCAAAACATTTTTAAGCAGACTCGTTAAAATAAAAAAACAATACATAAGGTGTTATTGTAACATTAAACATATAGGACACCAATAATATCTTACAATAAAAATAATCCAAAAAAAACCACATATAGATCCTAAAAAAATTCAAAACTTCAATAGAAACTACACCAAAGTTCTACGGGGCCATATATATTCAATAACAATCTTATGTCAGTTTTAGTATAACCCTAGGCATTTAACAAACTAGCATGGGGTTGCACTTAAAATGACATTGACAAACATCGAAGTTCTAATTATGTAAACTAGGATAAAAATCAAACCAAATAAAAAAAAGATTCAATTGGGTCTTTAGTTAAAATCCAATAGGCCTTTAAAGCGCTTTGTCTTTTCAAAATGGTTCAAATCTCTTTAATTAAAGCTAGAATCAGTTACTAAATTAGGAATTTGTTCAATTAAATCCCCAAAGTGGCTCTTAAAATAATTAAAATATATGTCATATCCAATTAAAACTTGAGAAATTTAGAAAATTTGATCTAAAACCTTTTTTTAAAATTTTTTTGCTATTTTTTTAATCATTAGGGTAAAAATATAGGTTTTAACAGTTGTTCTATTTTTACAATGCTTACGATATAAAGTTTTATAGAAGAGGCTTTGAATAGTAAGTTTTTTAAAAATAGTGTATGTGAAAACTTTTGAAAAACTACAAAGGTCTAAAAAACTTTGCTACGAAATTTTAAAATTTTGGTCAAATAAGGGGTACTAATTTTAAAAAACTCATAATTATTTTTTTGAAATTTGATCATTTAAAGGTGTGACCTAACTCGTGGTTCAATAGTGACTTGTCCATCATGATGGTTGGATTGAAATATTCTAATACTAGGGCTGGATCCCTCCTAGTATGGATGAATTCTAATGCATAGTGAAATTCATAGTTTTGGGTTGAATTCCGTTGACTTAAGGCTTAACTTCTGAAATAGTAAGATTCTCGATACGGGCTAAAGTCCAACGCGAGGTTATTTTTCCTAGTACAAGTAAAAGTTTTATGCATGATTAACTTCTTGGTACTAGTTTTGGGTTTAGTGACTTAAGATAACACTTTTGTTATTGATTTAAAGTCTATTGATGTAGGCTCAACATTTTGGTATTGGGTTGAAGTTCAGTAACATAAGATTACACTTTTAGTACTCGTTTAAAGTTCAATGACACAAGCTTAACTTCTTAGTATTGGTTTGAATTCTAGTGATGTTAGATAACTTTTAGATTCAATTTGAACTCCAATAATACAGGATCGACTTCTGGTAATGGTTTGAATTCTAATAATATATGATCTTCTTTTTGGTACTGGGTTCAATTCCAGTAACATAAGGATAACTTCTGAAAGAGTAGGATTCTCGACATAGGTTAAATTCTAATGTGAGACTAAATCTCCTAGTACATGCTGAATTCTGCCACAAAATGATCTTTTAGAAGGTACAAATTCTTGGTACTCCGTAATGGTAAGGCTAGAACTTGATGCTAGATTGAGTTGGAAGAAACCTCTTCAGATATTTCTTAACTTTGATTTATTGAACCCTTGTTGGACTCTACCAAGAGTTACTACTTGTAAAATTTTCTGTAAAATGTCATATAATGCTAACCATCTTGGGGTTAGATGGCATGTATATTTTTTTTAACATTTTATAGTAAGGCTTGTTATTTATGATCTGGCCTCTTCTAGTCATTTGACTCATTGATTTACTCAAGTTGACACGTATAAATCATCTATTTAATTGCCTGTAAGACATATATCCTGGGATTTTTATAACAACTATTTCTCTCTTGTATTTACCATGTGAAGTTTTTGCTTTATTGATTATTCTTTTAGAAAAAGAAAAACTATCTTTTAACAATAATGTTGCCCCCCAGTTTGATTTTGCCTTCTAAATATGCTTATTAATGACCCAAATCAACCCTTCTGATAGCTTTTCTTATTACTTTTGTGTTTGATTTCACAAGGAATTCTTTGCTTATGATGATTTTTCAAAATCTTATTTGTCTTGTCGTTTAGAAAAATAATTATTCTAATGTAAGATTAAAACAATTTTGTTTGGAATTTTGTATATTCGTATACAATTTAGATTTAGGACAACTTTGCAATTCCCTAGGGTATTTCAATGAGTGGTAATGTGGTCTTTTGTGCAAGTAAAACTGTAATTAACAAAGGAACATAGGTAAGGTGACCTTCTGTTATGAGGCAATTTGAATTCAAGAGAGGCTTAATAAAATGTTCGAGGCTTATCAATAATATTTGCCTCTATTTAAGCATTCATTTCAACACCATGAATAATAATAAGTAGAATGTACATGAAGCCATAACTCAGGACTTTATAAAGGCACGTAATTCAGGCTATAGTTTATGGCCTTGAATAGAAGGCATTCATTATCTCAAAAACTGTATAAGGGTTTTATAGACTTAAGATCAATTGTTAATTATTCTTACAACATTTGGCTTTGTTGTATATCTTTTCTTATCCTTTTTGAACTATTTGGTGGAGCATATCTTTATTCTAACTTTAACATTTTTCTTGATTTGGGTATGCCTCTTTAGTGTTAGATTTCTTTAGCTCCTCTTTGGGTATGTATATTTTAACCCATTTTGACTTTTCTAACTTTACTTTAATCAAGACTCTCAAAGAAAGAATTTATATATCGAAGGGCATCATTGCCTCCATCTCATTTACCAATTAATATGATATGGCTTTAGTTGAGGTTCTCATTGCAGTAAAATATACATGAAGAGCATATGGAAACATCTTATTCCAGTCTTTGTATGTAACTATCATTTTCTAAATAATCTTCTTGATGTTATTGTTGGTGGTTTCTACAACACCATTCATTTTTTGTTTGATAAGTTTGATTGTTTAATATTTCACTTCTTATACAACTCTACAATCATCTTTCCATTAAAGTCTTTGGTATTATTTTTCACTATTATTTTTGGTGAGCTATATCGATAGATTATACTTTTTTCAACAAATTGCTTGACAACCTTCTATGTTATATTTGTATAGAGTATACTTTTACCTATTTGATGAAATACTTAATTGCTACCAAGATAATCGATGATCATTGCAACACCCTACCTTCCATGACCCATTAAGTACATATCAACTCAATTAAGTTTAGAATATCTTATAAATCACTCAATTTACATTCATAATACTCATTTTAACATTTCTAACAATTAATTGACAAAAACCCCAAAATTCATAAATAAACCCTAATGACATAATTCTAACAAATTCAATCACAATTCAATCAAATTCATATTAATCAACCCAATTAAGTTTATAATATCTTGTTAATCACTAATATATTCTCTAAAAGCTAGCCAAATTGAAATTGCTCCAAGCTTTCCTCTTCTTCCCTCATTTTCCTTATCTTCTCTCGCTAAACTCTACTTTCTCTTAATTTCCTCTCTTAATCACAAGTGTATAAAATGTTTAAAATCATTAAATCTCACAAACCTCCTCACAAATTCATGATCTCCCTTGTTTTTTTTTTCCTATTATCTAGCTAAGAAAGATGAATAATTTTCATTCCTAAACCTTTCTATAAGTTTCGGCCAACAAGCCTATTTATAGGCAATAAATTTTAAAATTCCCTTTATGTCTTTGCCTTGCACCTTTAATTTTTCACAGGTAATATTTCTCGGGCCCTGACGCCGGTTTATACCAAACTTAAAACTAGTGAATTTGAATTTCATTAAATTACATGTTACCATTTATTATTTATTTATTTTTTTCTTTCATATAATTTTTATTCTAATTTTAGTCTTTCTTTTATTTTCCGGTATTTTCCGGTATTTTTCAAGTTTTTATTTTTTAAAATCAGTACAGAAACTTTTATGTCCAAATTTCTCGACCCAATATCATTCCTTTAAGGTAAAGATAAATTTGACATGCTCAGTGTAATATTTAATTCACTATCCTTATAGGTGTATATTTATATCATAATATTTACACTGGTGTGTACATAGAAATAATTTTTCCGAATAATATCAAAAATCCAATACCATCCCCGTTAAGGTAAATATTCAATTTACTGCATCAGACAAATATTTATTTCTTATTCCATGTAGATTTATTCGGGGGTTTCACAATCATTGCTTGCTTTTAGGTTGATTGGTCCAATAACATCCAATACTCATATTGAAAAGGGCTAATAAAACACCATATTAAATAAAGATGCCTAGTATGCATTGATCTTATCATTATAGACTTGACATTTATAATATTTTCTAACATATTCTGTTTAGTGTCTTTCCATGGTCATCCAAAAATTGCCATGTATCTGCATCTTTCTAGCCATCATATGTTTATTTCTTCCTCATTCCAACGTCTCAATAGAATCCAATCAAATGAATTTTTATATAAGATCTCTCCATCTAGGTAATATTCTATCTCCATTCTTTTTAAGGTCTTAATGTCTACATTGGAAACCCTCAAGGGTCATTCTTGGCATTGGATAAACTATTTGATGTTAAGAGACAAAAGCTTTCCATTTGTTTCCCTCTTGACAGAACAACATGTAAAGGTATTTTTTTTTTTTATCTATATAAAGATCAACTATACTTTAATCCCACAATTAATTTTAGCCATTGAAGCTAAAGTTGTCAAAGCATCTGCAAATTGATTCTTATCTCTATTCAAATATGTGAACTTAATTTTATCAAAATCTTCTATGAGTTTAGGGACATTTTCTTGATATGGTCTTAACTTTTTATTTTGGTTTTCTATTCACCATTCACCTAGAAAATTATCAACAATGAATCGTTGTAAACATATAGCTTTTTAAATCACATTTCTGAAACAACTTCCAACTCATGCATAGAAGTCTCATAATCAACTACAATATTGGTGCAATTAAACTATAGTTTGATCAAAATAGGATATTGCTTTTTATTCAAGGAGGTTATCACAACTTCTATACCATTCCCAAAACATTCATTGTACCATCAAAACACATTATCATGATTAACCAAGTTTTGTAATAAAGCATGCAATGTCAAAGTTGTTTCACACTCTATACAAGATTGCAATAAAGCTTTTTTAAAAAATTGTAACGAGTTTTGCAATCAATAAATATTTTGCTGAGTAATAGATGACTTGCTTTTTTTTTTCTTCTAAAATCATCATGCTGACCCAATATATGACCCATAGCCACTTCAATCATCGTCAAATATAAGGTGATGGGTCTTTCATGTAACTCTCCAGTAGATATATTTTAATAGTTGGTAATGAATTCTAAGATAAAGATAGATTCAATATAGAAACATGTTTATTTGAAGATGGTCGTATTTTCGTCCATGCATTTTCTCTTGCTAATGATTTTGTTTCTCTAGATAGTATGAATAAAATGTATTTTGAGAAAGAAATTGATCATAGGTATTCCATGTGTCATTTCTAATTGTTTAAATGAAAAACAAAAATTGATAGCAGGATATATTAGGTGTTGTTTGGTTATTAATTCGAGATAAAAAAAAACATAGAAATAATCGATATCAAAATTTGTTTGGAAGAAAAAACAGAAATATGAATATAAAATAAATATTTTGAGTACAATTTTAGCGTATATTTATACTTTCAAAACAATAACTATAAAAAGATATATTTTATGTCTCTAGTCTTCATTTCTTCTGTTCATGATAGTAATTAAATATAATCTTGAAAATATATTTAAATAATTTTAAAAAAATATTATTTTATTTTAACACATCAAAATAAATAAAAAAACTAAAACAAAATATAAAAAAATATTTTTCCAAAAATTTAAGATAGGTAGTTCCATCACCAATGGAATCTCTTTCATTCATCATTGGTTTACCTTGGAGGGGTAATAAAAAATGGTTTGTATTTCAGTGTTTTCATCGTCTTTAAATGCAAGTAGGCAAACAAATTTGCACATAAGTTTTAACGAAGGACTTTCTCGTTCAGGTTACAATGATTGCAGTTAGGTATGGTTAACCCTAATTTCATTCATTTTGGCTTAAATAAACTAAGCTGCTCGAAACTTGACTTGTTAAATGCTTAGTTCTAACTCCAATGTTAAATTATATGAATTTATTTGAACCTAGTTTCATAGGTAAATTACAGGGGCGGAACTAAGAGGACTAACAGGATCCTGTAAGGGAATTTCTTTTCTTGCCCTCTCCTTCGATAAATTAGATTTTTAATCTTAAAAATAAAAAAAAAATTAAATTTTAACCCCTCTAAATTTGTTTTCTATAATTTGACCCTTCTAAACTAAAATTTCTATCTCTGCCCTGTATTCATATAGATGAGCCAAACTCGAGCACAACTATATTTGACTCATTAAGGCCCACTAATCGCTCAATTAAGCTTGTGATTTATCTTATAAGAAATTTGTTTAAAAGCCTGTGAATATAAGAAACAGGAAAACAACTTGTATAAAATTTTATAAAGTACACTAATTTAATATGTAATCAAATACATTAGTTTTATAAAATAAAATTTAATAAAAATTACACATGTGAGAGTTATATGAAGGAATTAAAATATATAATATATTTTGTTAGAAATCCATGGAATCAACTAGGTTTTCTCATATAGGAGAAGAAGCGACAGACTAAGATCCAATGGGGAATGAATTTGAGTGTTCACTTAACATATGTTATTTTATAGTCTTTTATTTAATTTTTTTAGTGGGGATATGTTTATAATATGTCAAGAAAATTTATAATGATGAAAAATAAACAAGTTTTTATATTCGTTTTTTTAACGTTTATTTTTATATTATTTGGAAAAAGGATTAATCTGTGTTGTCATATATATGTCATGATTTAAGCTTTAGCTTGAACACGTCAAAGCTCGATTGAGATTGATACTCTCAGTTGCAGTGCAAAACATAGGAAGTCAATATATTTTCATATCGTACACAAACAAAAAAAATAAAATTAAATTAATTAACTAAAGGGTATCATTTTTATTTATTTATTTTTATATTAAAATCTTTGGAAAAGAAATTTATTTATTTTTATTATTTCTAAATGTAAAAGTCCTCCAATCAATTGTCAAAGTTTTTAAAATCAAACAAAATGATTTTAAAATTTTTTTATCGTAGTGTTTTGTTTCCTATTTTTTTCATGTATAGAAAAATTCAAATCAAACAAATTTTCTATTTTTATTTTCTCATTAAAAATACTTTTTAAAAATTTAAATAAACAAACCCTCAAATTATGCCAATCAAACACACTAAAAAAATAGACTAAAACTGAAGGCATTTGTACTTACCCAAACATAAATAGTATAATTATATTTTTAACATTAAAAAAAAAAACAATGATCTTGGTGTTGGGGGTATTTTTATCTTTTTGCATGACCTATTAGTCAATAAAAAATAAACCAGGAGTATAAGTATCTTTTTAATTTTTTTAGTACAATAAAGTGACTTAATTATCCTCCAAGTAGAATTTCTACAACCGGCTAAGAGAGATACTTTTATCAATTCATTTTTAAACCAAAGTAAAATGAAAGGTTTATCCTTGGAATTAATAAAAATAAACCATACATCCAAGGGCCTTTAAATCTTTTCACTCTGTTTTTTTTTTTTGCTAATTTTATGAAGGACAATTTGGTCTTTTCATACTAATTAATTATTAATTAAATGTGAAAAGTTGTCGGGGTTTGTGTTAGTTATGCAATCACATACGAGCAATGTATGGGGTGCCTCCTTGTAGGAGAAAATGTCATTTTGTTGTGTTATTTGGAAGCATTGTCGCATCCCCTTCTTATTGGTGCAACGTGTCTCGAAGGTGGTGTAGAGGTTTGTCACTAGTGGATCTTTTTCTTTTTGTTTCTCTCTCCACCCCAGAAATTACAAGTTTGCTCTCCTTTTTCTTTATATTTTTTCAACTTCAATATTTATTATTTTGATTTTTATTTTTTGTTTTTTGTTTTTCCATAAAAATTTTATTTGTTTTTAATTTTATTCTTCAATCTCAATGTGTCACATATTATTTTTTCCCACCTAGTCTATATTATTTTGATTTCTTTTTTTTTCTTGGTTCTTTTTATAAAAATTTTAGTTGTTTTCTATTTCATCATTCAATCCAAATTTATAATATATTATTTTTTCAATTTTATCTTTATTTTTTTCATTTTGCTTGTCCTTTTGTCAAAGTTATTTTTTTTTCAATTTAACTCTCCAATATAAAAAAATTATAGTTTCCCTCTAATTTAATTTTTATTTTATTTTTGTATTTTGGATCCTTTTGTGCAATGTTTTTTTATATGATTTTATCCTTCAACATTTGATTTGTTAGAGATTGGGCTTCATAATTTTTCTATGTATGATATTTCTGATTTAATGACTCGGGTTACAGGTTTGAAAAGTTAATCAGGACTGACATGTTTTTATTTTGATTTATTTTCTTATTTGATTTCATCATTCAACATTATTTATTTTATTAAAAAAACATTGGCTTTGTGGTTATCTTTAATTTATTTTCTTTAGGGTTATCCCGACTTCATCATATGAGACGCAGATTTGATGGGTTAACCCGGGCTTGCTCACCCTTTATTGCCCATATTATATGTCTATCATGCTAACTTGGGTTGACTTACACCAGTTTTTTTTTTTTTTATCATTTTGTTTTTATCCAATTTCATTCTTGCATGTTAATTAGTTAAAAATTAAACAACATCGTTTTTCTATTCTTGAAAAAAGTTGAAAATCTTATCATTTTTTTAATTTATTTTCCTTAATTATCATTGCCTATTTTTTTTTTATCATTTGACTAAAATGAAACCTGTTTATTTAATTGGTTGAGGTTATGAAAGAACAATAAAAAAATACCAAAATAAATTATTATTTTTTAAAAGCATGTAGATGTTGCTAAAACAAACAGGGTCAAATGAGGCCTTGTCTAGTTATAAAGAAAACTAAATGGCGTGGGGATTTCACTGTAGCTCTAGACACAAATTACCGTGGATTGCAGTAGTGAAATTACATGGGTATGTTGTGTAATTAGGAGGATCATGGAGGGCGTTTTAATATTTTTCACGTTGTATTTTTTATTTTTTAATCGAAAAGTTGTTGGCGTGTGTTTTATAGGCCCTAGCGAGTGGCCGACGACCGCGCTATTAAGGTGGTGCGTGAGATACTTCTCGATGGCCAAATCTGGTTATTTGCCATTTCACTAAATGCACCGCCATCCTTTCTTTCACATGGTGCGATGCGTGTATACATATCATAGTTGAATTGTTGCTAGTGATCGATTGTTTTTGTTTTTCTTTCTTTTCTCTCTCCTAACAATTAAAGTGCAGAATTATCCTCTCATTGTTTGTTGTTTGCTTTAGTCTAGCATGACTTCCAGACTCATATCGCTTGGATTGACATGACTATCAGACCCAAGCTACAAGACCCATGACGCTTGGGTTTAACATGGCTTCCAGACCTAAGTCAATTAGGTCGGCATGGCTGGCAGAACCAAGGATCTTTAGTCCAGTATGGTTGACTTACCTTATTCTTTTACTCTTTAGTGACTTAAATTTAAACCTTCAATTTAGGGATATTTTATTCTTTTCATCTGGCTCAATGGTCATTGAAAAATTATTTGGGGGTGTATATGTCTTTTCCAATTTCTAACACGGTTAAATTATTTTTTTACCTCTGGAGTCAACAAAAATAAAAATTATTGACGAAGAATTTTCTTGACTTTTCACAATATTCATAGCAATACAAATACTTCTTTTCCCTTAAGAAAAAAAAAACTGCCAGAAAAGGGTATTTGAGGTTTTTTCAATTTTTATATATAATATAATAATGCTTTTAGCCAAAAAAATAATAATAATAATAATAAATAAATAAATAAGTAGCTTGCGCTGCGAAGCGCGGAACAATTCGCTACTTGAAGCTAAATGGAATTGTTGGGAAAAATTCTAACAGGTTTCCGAAATGCGGACAGCAATGTGAATTGCGTGTTTCTTCATGAGCCACGTATGTAATATATATCATCCTAATTGCCATTAGCTTTATTATATCTGTCTAATCAATCACCTAATCATTCTCCTCTCCGACAAGTATCATCCATTATATTATTAATTCCATCATCCAATTAGTGAGCCATTGGCCCACTCAAGACTAAACCACTTAGTAAGTAATCACTTTTATTCGAGTGGAAGCTGGCAAGATTCTTGCTGCCAAGCATATGATTCTCTACTCAATAATCTTTTGATTATGCAAGTTGGATGAAATACCTTTGAAAGAGATCGATGGTTTGTTTGTTTGTTCTTGGGAGAATGTTCAAGAAGATAATGTTTAATAAAGTAAGTCATTATGGAGTTTATCAAGATTATTAGTTTTTTTTTTAAAATAATTTTTTTATTTAATTCAAATTAATTTTTTTAGTTTTTCAAATCATTTTGATATCAAAAATTATTTTATTAAAATATTAAATATTAATTTAATATATTTCTAGACAAAAAATACTTTTAAAAAACAACTATCACCACACTTCCGCGCGTCTTCTTATTTATTTTTATTTTTTTATAACCCGAGGTATTCGAGTCAGCTTACGAGCACCACAATTATTCTCTGGGCTCACTGAACATTCTACAAGCCTAATAAACAAATAGTGTATCGCGGGGATAACAGGCATCCACGCCTTCTTTATTTTAATATGCACCACAAGTGTTTTCGATAAGGCGTCTAAGCATGTGTTCTAATTGGGCAATGCTCGCATGTCTGGTTCGCCAACTTGATAATTTTCTTTCATATCATACCACATAAAGAATGCCCACTACGACGTATCAATTACAGTATATCCCTTTAAAATATAATATGGCAAAATAACAGACAGGTTAAATTCATAAAGAAGGCAACTTGAACAATAAGACTCTCAAGTCCCCAATTGATGTTTATAGAAAGTGGGTTCCCTTGAGATTATATTTTATTAATCATGAGAAATTAAAAAAAGAAAATTACAAGCCATTCACAGCCAGACTCAAACAAAACAAAGTCAGCGAAAGCAAATCCTGCGGATGTATGTCTACGAAGGAAGAACCTCTCCTTATCAAAGAAATGGTCTCGTGGCCAACAGAAATGAGGTGAGAATGCAAGATATAAGCAAAACAAGAGAATGTTTCGAAAAAAATCTAGAATTTAATTATACATGTTGAAATTATAAGCATTTACTATATATATATATATATATATATATATATATATATATATATATATATAAGTTATAGCAAGCATACCAAGTATATATTCAAAAAGCATAAGATATTGAAAAAACAATTCTAGCATACATACTAAAGAAAAAAAAAGGTTAAAAAACAAATACTTACTTGTTAAAATACTTTAAAATTGATGAAGCTTTATTGTTGTAAATGATCGATCTTTAACTTTAATGTTGTTCTCTTGGTGCAAATGATGTTTGCAATAAGTCAAGTCTCCAAAGATTTCAACAATATCATCTTAGTTTAGATGCACTTCTAAACAATGTATTTGAATAAAAAAAAAATATAACTCCAATATCTCTTAACAAGATCAACCTACATAGATTTGAAAGAAAAATCAAAGTACAAAATGAAATGAGAAGAAAATAATAAAATTTAAAATGAGAAAGAGTATATAAAAATATTAAAAAATCTTGTATTAAATTCTTTCTACACCTCCTTTTTTACAGAGGATTTTGAAAGCTAAAAAGTTAAAGAATTAATTCTGAAAATAATCAGAATGAATTCCCATCATTATCACTCTTTGATTAGCCATCATAATTAAAGATTTAAACTTCAACATAGTGGTTATAAATCTTCATTTTTGAGATGAAAGAATTGTTCAGGTTTTGCAAAAAAAAAAAAAAAAAGCTTATATAAAATATAATTAGCATTTATAGGTTTGACTAGACAAGAAAATAGGATGTGTTAGAACCCAATTTTAGATTTCCCACAAAATTATCTTACTCTCTTAAAAATTAAAAGAAATTGAAAAAAATGAAAAGGAACAAAAAAATAAAATGAATAGCAACTTAGCAAAAACAAGGTAAGAAGGGTTTCAAACGCATGGCAGAACTAAACTGGAATTTTAGGACCAAATTGGGAGCCTAATTGTACCTCATTGTACCCAAGATTAAAAGACAATGCAGATTCAATGTCAAATTAAATAATTATTGAATGAATCTGCATAAAACTTAAGTTTGGGGATTTAATTAGATTTTTAATAGGCCAATTTGATTTAATCATGGGCCCAATGAAGGTTTAATTAAGTTTTAAATTTAATTTGAGTTAAATTAAAAGAATTAATTAATTAGATTTCTTTTGGTCAAACTAATTTTATTATGGACATAATTAGTGAAAAATTAAGATTAGCAGCTTAATTTATGTTTAATTAAAAAGATTAAAATTTTAAAGCAATATATTTAATTTTTCCAAACTTAATTGGGTGAAATTAGGGACAAAATTACAAGAAAATCAAAGTTCAGGGATCAATTAAGTGCCAAATTAAAGAAATTTAGAACCAAAGACCTTTTTACATAATGCGTGTGAATTCAGGGACCCAATTCAATTGAAAATAAGGGTGAAATTAAAAAATTCAGAAATTCAAAGGTCAATTAGGGATGAATTTGAAAATATCCAAGACTAAGGACCAAGATGAAAAATGAGCTAAAGTTAGTGGATCATTTTAAAACTTGGCAAGTGTAAAATTGAATTGATTCTTAGAATCAAAATTCAATTGAGAACTTAATTAAATAAATTAAATGATTAGGGGCTGAAATAAAAAAGAAAAAAGAAAAAAGAGGTTAATGGCCTAACGTAGGTCAAAAACCCCAAAACCGGATGATTTCATTTTAATGAAATGGTGTGTTTTGATTAAAATGATGTGTTTTAGATCAAAATGATGTCGTTTTTGTCAATAAAAGTAAAAATAAATAAAATTGGTCAATCAAAACAACATATCATCTGGCACTGTTCGTCATCTCCTAACTTTATACTATAAAAAGTTGCATGTGATGCCATTTTTTATGGCCATTTAATGCTCTATCTTTCCCCCAAACGAGACAAAAACCACACTATCCCCCCTAACTTTGTACTACAACCCCAACCTTGGCTCCATTGGTTTGCAGCCCTACAACTACAATAATAAATGGCTAAAACCCTTGAGTTCTTCTTTCATTTCTTATAAATAAGAGTGAATTTTATGCAAAGGGAATGAGAAAAAAATGGAAGCCAAAAAAGACCTCTACACCATCCTTTTTTGAAAAAATAAAGAAAGAAGGGAAAACCAGCCATCAAACCAACCTAATAGCAAACCATAGGACAACCAAAGCCAAACACCCTTTTCCCTTGTAACTGGTTCAATCGAAAACAAAACCATCCTTCACAATCATACATCATCGTCAGCTTTTTATTATTCTAGTCATTCCCACCATTTCATTTTCTTCTTTCCCTAGTGGTCTTACCATCACTAGTGCGAGCAACTCAATGAACCCATACAAAGAATTTCTTCGGCTTTTAGCACTAGCGTGAGCAACTGAATGAACCCATACAAAAAACAAACCCCTTTCATTTTTCATCTAAACCAACAAACAACAGCCCTTTACAACTTCCATGACTGTTTTTCCTCCTCTAGTGCAACAAATGCACTAACCCACGCAGCCCTATTGTGGACCACCAGCAGCTCCACCATTGACCACCACACTATGAACGCAGCGCCGTAAGCCAGCAGCACCTTATCTAGCCAAGTAATCCTTCATTTTCCTTTCTTTTAATCATTGTTATTAAATATGATGCATAACATGAAATAATTCACGTTCTGCAAAGGATGAAACAAGGTCACTCGACGGGGCTAGTGACCAAGTTGTATGGGTTGGACTTAAGTATAACATGTATGGTTGGGCTAGATCTAACCCACATAATAAATAAATAAAAAAGACTGTTGGGCAATCTGTCGACCAAACAAATTGGGTTTGGCATAAGCCCAACCCATACACATGGGCCTAAGCCTCAAGCTAAATAGCCTATCCTATATGGTCGGCCTAAGCCCAACCTAGACCTTAAACACGTGTTTGGCATGCCCCATTTTTATTAGGGAAGTAGTACCATGTTTTGTTCTTTAAGGCGTGTTTATCAAACACGGCCTTAAAATATTTTTAATGCCTCTGATTTTAGGTTAAAGGCATATTTCGCAAGCACACCCTACTAACTTTTTGTTAGTTTTAATTTATACCTATTTTAGTGTCTAGCCAAACAGTCCTTAAAAATCTCAAAAAAATTAGAAAACATTCATGGACCATTTTGAAATTATTTGTTAGTCCCTCATGTATTTTTTTTTTCCAATAGTTTTGTTTAATATAGGGTCGTAGATTTACACTGTAAAATACAGACCTGATTTTAAAAATACCCGATTTTTCTATGAGATTACAGAAAAATCTATAAAAAATTTTAAAAATTCCATTATTTCAGAAAATTACAAAAATAATATTTTTCTTCAAGAATTTCATTTAATATTGAGCTATAGACTTATTCTGTAAGATACAGAACCATAACCCAAAATATTATTTTACAATAAACTTAAACCAGACTTGACTTGGCCTACATGCGAGTGTGTGGGTTTAAGCTCAAAACTCACTTTATTTAGGATCTCCCCCCTCTAAAAGCTTGGGTGCCCTTTGGGTTTAATTTGAACTTTGAGTTTAATTTGAACTTTTCAATTTCCCACTTAATAAACATAGAGAAAGTTTTGTTTCTTTTCTATGTGGAATAAAATGTCAACCGATGGTTCTTTGATATTAATTTATTATTCAACTATAATTTATTTAAATCATGTTAATGTTTTATATTAAAAAGATTTTTTTGTAGATAAATTTAGCCCAAAAAAAATGAAGTAGACCCCATTTTTAATTTGGCTTTAAATATGCATATTAACCATGTTTTAACAAAATTTTTCAATAGGTAAAGCATTCATATGCATGATGAAAGCAAACATGTTAAAGGTGTTTGGTGAAATGATTAGTATAAAGCAAGTAATGGAGTGAATAGACAAATGCCATGAAAAATAAGATAAGGCTTAGTATTTACTAGATTGATGACCCATGCCATGTTATGGGTGAGACCTAACCTTTTCCAATGTAAGAAAAAAAAAATCTCAAGCGATTTATCATTTTTAAAGAAGCAAGAGAAATCTAGGAGGAGGGTCACTGACTTAACTTGATCTAATAAGATCAGTTAATTTGATAATATGATAAAGAAGATGGATAAAGAAGCCTGAGTCAATTTAGGTTAACTTACTATACCTGTGACTCGACACATGAGATTGGGATAACCTCATTAGAAGAAAAAAGAAAAAAAAATCATAATCCTTAACAAACTCAATATTAAAGGATGGAGTTGAAAAAAAAAATATAGTGTAAAATAAATACACATGTCAACTCGGACTAACATTTCAAATCTGTGACACAAGTTCTGAGGTTGGAATTACCTTATAGATAGGAAACCTAAAAAAATCACCAAACTAAATTCTTGATCAACAAATATTGAGGGATGAAATTGAAAAAGAAAACTTCAATAACAAAATGATATAAAATAAAATAAATAGCAACGGAAAGAATTTAAGAACAAGACTAAAAATAAAACAAAGAAACAAAAAAGAATAGATGAAACTAAAAAAACAAATTTTAATTTTTTGAATTATTTCAAATAAAATAAATAGTAATAAAAAAAACAAAGACCAACTCCAAAGAAAAACAAATTAAAGGGATGCTTTAAAAATTTAGAGTGCCGGATTTAAAAATCATGGAGGAGAAAAAAAAACACAAAAAACTGTTAGTGCCAAACCAGAGGTTCACTTGATACTCGTGTTATCCATGAATGGAGAAGTTGTTGAGATGATTCAAACATTACCATGGAAATATGGGTTTGGCCACCAAGAGATATTATCACATCGCCCAAAGAGCACTAGCGTAACCATGCACTTCCACGTGCAACACACACACCAATTATTTTTTATTTTTAATAATATTATATATTTATTAAAATACAAATCTACCCCTGTGCCTACTTGATTATAAAAAAAAAACAATTATTATAAAAATATAAAAAAACTCCTAGATGATAGTTATAAAATTTTTTGCTTCAAAAATAATTTAATTATTTTACCGCACTTTGTAATAGAAAAAGTCAAAACAACCCGCTAGACATGAGTTCAATAGTTTTTTTTCTTTCAAAAGTAAATTAGTCATTTAATAATGCAAGAAAAGTAAAAAGGTCATATTAACCCCAATAGCGTGGCCAATTTTTTATGTTGAGAAGGGAAAAAATCTTCATTTCAATGTTGCAATTCACGATGTCAATGAGTCCAGAGCTAAAACAATTTTGCTTCTAGAAAAAAAAACTACCTCTTTTTGTTTCTTTTACCAAGCTATATTACCTATGCTTTGCTACAAGTTAAATAATTATTTTTAATAAAAAAATAAATATATAAATTTTTTCAATACATTTTTAAATATAATTTTTTTTAATTGCAAACCCAAATGCTTATACACTCTTAATTAAATAAAATCAATTTTTAATTAAAATAAAATTAAAATTAAGATATTTGATCACACAACACTAGCAATATACTTAGTTATGTTTACCAATTTTATTTCTTATGATAAATTTTTTTTTCAATCAAATAATTATCCATGCAAATCAAAGATAAGAAAAAGTTATAAATGAAAATAAATTAAATAAAATTATGAAGTCTAACTATTAAATAATTCAATATTGAGTTGAAAAAAAAAAACAACAACAAATAAAAAATGAAAATTTTTCCTCGATTGAGTTAGGAAATAAAAACTTTTTTTAATAGATTGACAGCATAAGAATGGGAAGTAATTTTGGGAAAAGTAGTGCTCCTATTCATGTAATTATTTGTATCATAGGGTGTAGAAGAACGTAATGACAAGAAAAATGTTTTTTTTTTCCTTCTAATTTATATAAGATGAGTTTTCACTCATTAGTCTTAAAAACCACAAAACCACTTCTTAAGAAACATATGTTTGGCTATATTATTAAAGTTTTAAAAGCAAAAAATAAGGTTTTTTTTTCCTAGTTTTGTAGAAGCAATTTGGAGCTATGGCACAAAGATTGGCGGTATTTTCCTTAGTGATATTAAAGGTTTGTTAAATAATAAAAATATATTTTATATTATTTTATTTTTTAATTTTCCTTTTATGATAAAAATTCACAAAACATGTTCATTAATTGAAAACGAAAAAAATTAAAACTATAATTTCTAATAGGCATATTTTATATTTTATATTTTATATTTTATATTTTATATTATTGATAATCTAATCATAAATATCAATTTTATTTCTTTAAAATTAAAAATTATTATAAAAATATATACTTGTTAACTAAAAGAAATTACATTAGATTTATAATATAAAGATAAATTTATGACACTGACTTGATATGAAAAGGTAATTAAAATTACTGTCTTGCATTGCTAAAAAATATTTGTATATAAAGAAAATATTAAATTATTCATCATTTTATTTTTTGTTTTAAAAATGATGAAAGCCTTTTAAATGAAAAACTATGAAGAACCTATAATTAAAATATGTTCTCGAAACTTATTATAAATTTTACAAAATAAAAACATAATTTTTCAATCCTCTTGATGAAGAAATATTATATTTAAATAGGAAGTTTTAATTTTCTTTTATGACTCTAGTATTTTAGAAAATTTGTTTTTTTATTGTCCTCCAAGAGTAAGATAAAATTAAGGGAAATTAATTTTTTAAGTGATTAGATTTTAATAATTTGGATGCCAATACCGTAAAATGATGCTAAAAAGTTATTTAAATCTTCGCATCTAAACTTTATTTGAACAAACAAATCAAATTAGCTAATTTGAATCTGAAAAAACACATCATTATAGGCCGATTTAAATATCCACAACTAATTTGTTGCATTTATAAACGATAGTAATGTACTCGCGGAGAAAAATAAATAATTAACCACCAATATTCGCTAATGATGGTTGTTGGGATATGATATGATGTTCCATGGTGCACCCTAGATGGTGTGTGTATAATTGTGTTTAATATTGATATACAAGATAAAATTACTGTTATGGTGGATAAAATATAAAAAAATATAAAAAAATCTATTTTACTTTTAATATGTATTGTTGTTAAATTTACATATTTTATAAAATAATTAGATATTTTTTTACTTCACTTTATATTAAATGTTGAAATTAATAATATTACAATAATCTTAGTTATAAAACCAGGAATGACTTTACGGGTTTACCTGAGACCTGAACTAGTTTGAGTTTAAAAACAAATAGAGGAAGGATTGACTCGACTTAATCAGGTCAAAACCCATGTAAACCCAGGATAAAACACAAGTTAAAAACCTGTTGATTTTTTTAAACTATGCCTCAAGTTGAATTTTAAAATTATGATAATAACATTTTTTATCCTTCCATGTTCTAGTTAGATAATTTTTGATTTAAAAGTTTTTTACTAAGATATTTTAGAAATATAATATAATAAATATTATCTCTAGAAACATCTTCTCTTTTATCTTTTATACTTTAAAATTTCAAAAATTATTCTAGAATATTTTTTTTTCAACCATTCATAATTTTGTTTTGGCTCTCCATTCTATTAATCTTCATGACATGTCTTTCAATGCCTAGCTGGGCGACTTGTATTGTCTGGGGACCAATATGTTATGCAACAGACAAAAAGTTGACAGTGATATATCACACCCTTTGGACATGATCGTACAAGACATGATCAATGCTGTATCTGCCCTGCTCTCTATCTCTGTAATCACATGAAGAAAGAAAGACTGTGCATACACGTGCGTGCGTGTGTGGGTGTGTGAAGCAACAAGTTTACGTGACAACAAATTAAAGAGTTAAGGCATAGTTTCGCTCATCATATACTTTATATTCCACAAATCTTTGTGAAATCATATTCATTTGATACGTCGGGCGAACTTCCACTCATAGCATATATAATGAAGATGTGTTGGAGGTGGAGTCAATAAGTAGAGTAGAGACCATTCAAAACTGTCAAACTTGCATTTAATTCTCTAAACATGCACAGTCAATTATTAGACCCCACAACAGCTTGCCAATGCTCAGCCCATTTCGTAAGGGTCCACATGCTTGGACCCTTAATATTTTTTATTATAATTCATCCACTCAAATTTTGTTTTTTTTTTTTTGAATTACATCAGAGTATATATTACTTGATTTTATAAAATTTTTAAATTGAAAAATCAGAATAATGATTTTTTATTTAAAAACTCATTTTCAATACGTTTTGACTTAAAACACCCTAGACATCTTGATAAACCTATCAACGCTCATAAAAAAAACTCCTTTTAAAACACTCAACCTGAAACAAAAAAAAAAATTGTGATCAAATCTTTTATTTTTTTTTTCACTTTTAAGGCAAAAAGCACCTAAGTTTAACTCTTTTTATCAAATAGAATCATTTTACACAAAGATCGATGTAATTAAAATCAACGCCAATGATATTTATTTTTCTTTCTATCACCACAATCCGATGACCTCTCTCTTTCCTTTCTCAAACCACAAATTAAAATATAAAAAAATAAACTTTTATACCAAAATTGAATTGAGAAAACTTTTTGTGTGAATTTTGAAA
>Ga0325410_1002582_pt1 | contig 20338 bp, 12 predicted proteins | sample PopdelMetagenome_16_FD_206182 | JGI IMG/M metagenome (GOLD analysis project Ga0325410, IMG submission 206182) | Populus deltoides microbial communities from Bellville, Georgia, United States - Xylem-PdIQD-R3 | ecosystem: Host-associated > Plants > Phyllosphere > Stem > Wood/Secondary xylem... | reverse complement strand
ACAAAAGAATGCAATGGGCATGCAGGTGGATCGCTAATGCCATCAAATCGAAAAAATATGCAAATCAATGAACCCCACGGCCACCCCCTCTTGAATAATTAGAAATGAAAGCACTTGTGTTAAAGCTTACAGAGAACAATGGCAGAACAAAACAAAACATAACAGTATTACGTGTAAAATCACAACAACTTATGTCAGAATGCAAACCCATACTGACAGAAGACAGTAATCATACATAACGTTATGTTAGAGAAGAAACAAATACGAGGCAGATAAATTTATCCTTGACACAGTAAGGGGCTTGAATCTTTATACAGACATTTACAATAAACCCAAAAATAAAGCAGCAGAAATTAAATTAATTTTAAATTAAAAAGAAACTAAAACACCTTCAGGTTTTACTGGACCTCCAAAACACAAAACACTGTAATTCACTGTTCATGAATTTTATATATTAACTTGGCTTGATTTTAATTGATCAAATATGTTATTTTATTAATATTTTAAAAAATAAATTATCTAATATATCACTATTTTAATATTAAACTGAGTTGATGATTTTTTTGTTCTATTGAAAAACACATTAGCACTTGACATAATCCGACGACGTAACATGTCACAAATATCGAGCCCCAACAGTTTTCCCTACTGGCATATATGCCTTGATGCACATACCACAACTATTTTTATAATTATCATATCATATATGTACTGCTACTAATTTACAACCTCTGCTACTTACAACTAAATTAATTAATTAACTAAACGACGTCCAAGAATACTGCTTAATTAGTAGCAGTTCTTTTCAATTTTGCGGCTTAGGAGCTCCTTGGCTTCTAGCTGTCTCGCCCTCTCTCTTAGATCCTCGATAGCTTGGGATCCACCCTGCAGCAAACCATAAAGAGAAAAGGGTCTTGTAAGAATCATGAAATAGTGTTATGGTAATCAAGCTACTAGTATGAATTAAACTCCTCATCCAAACCTTAATCTTCTTCACTAATTCATCCTCTCGTTCGGCCTGCCTGGTCCTTTCTTCCTGTATCATAACTACAAGACACTCAAACTCTTTCTCCAACAGTTCTGTTTTCTTTCTTTCTGCCTCAAGCTCATTTGTTCTCTCTTGAAGCTGAACGAAGTAGATAGATAAATTGAAAGGGGGAACATCGAATAGATCCATGGTGTGGAAATCAAATCAAACTAATTATTTTTGTCCCTGAGTTTTCTTCTGTTCTTTTTCAATGCACGTTCTCTTTTAATTTCATATAATCTTCCAAGTTTCAATAATGAAAAAACTAAGAATACGATATTTTTCTTACTTATCTCAATCAATATTCAACATCTTTTAAATTAAAGTGTTAGTGGCATAAAATTCCGATCAACATCTGAAACTCCACGAAGTCAAGTTCTGAAAATGGAAACTTTCAAAGTACTGTTGCTATGAAAATTCCCATGCACGTTGAGAATGCTTGAATGAGAAATTGGGGATATTAAAAGAAAACCAAGATGTTTTGACTGATAATTAAGCAAAAAAGTGAGGAAAATTAAAGAGAGTAATCGTTTTAAAACAGATGTGAGTAAAATTTTGATTTCACTGTTTCAAAACAACATACCCTGACAAATTAACAAGCGCAGCATAATTTGAATTTATTAGTTAAGTTAGGAGCATATACCTGGCTTTCAAGTTTCCGGCACTTGTCCCTTTCATATTGCAGAAGATGATTCTCAGTCCCACAGATTCTATTCAACATGCAAATAACAAGAAACAGAGTATTTAGAAGTCGTGTATATGGCACAACCAAAATCTGAACAAAATGGAGGCTCTGTTTCCAGAGGAACCTTGATTCACGATCCTCTGCTTTTGAGTTGGATAAAGTCTTCACGTTGCCATTGGTGGTAATTTGGCCATTCTCGCTGATGACAATAGGCTGCAAGTTGACATAGACATCAAAAAAAAAAAAAAAAACGTTATTACAGAAATATTTATGCAAAAAGGCTTGGGTAAAAATAAAAATAAGCATGTGGAGAATTTACCTTTGGATATGAAGGAGAGGTTAACAAGCGGGTGCTTTTATGTTTGATGGGGTCGTGCAGAGATTTCCTGGAAGCAAAGGGTGCATTATGTCTAACACCTTCGCTTGCATCATTGACATCTGATATTTTGCAGGAATTCAATCCGTTTTTCATTCTGGACTGTCGACTTTCAGAGCCATGTCCATTCTGATAAATTGCATTATCATGTGAGGATCTTTTATTTCCATCAGTGAAGCACTGTCCGTTCTGACTCGTTCGTGCAGAGTGTATGTCTTTATTGCATGCTGATTGTATTGTGTCTGAAGAAAGGTACTTAGACTGCCTCCTCACAGCATAGCCAATCTTATGGCAATTTGTCCTCCTAAATGCCAACAAAAAAAGTTTTTTGAAAATTCAAATGTCAATCACTTGGAAATATCTGAAAGCAAAGCGAGTGAGAAGTACAAACCAGTAAGTCTTTTGCAGATTAATCAATTTTGCCTCTAATCTTGAAAGCACACTTGTGCGCTCAAAACCTTGTTTATCATGAGCAGGCTCAACAAAATTTGCTTCCAATACACCTGTTCCAACGAAAAAGCACACCCGGAGAGACGGAGAATTAGCTATATACTCGTTGATGGAATGCAGATTATTCTTAAGTACTTCGCAAGACTAAGAAAATACCTATTACCCCACGACCATCACTTCCAGCAGCATTCCACACCCTCCAAAAAGGCTGAAGAACACGAGTTTGGATAAAATATGACAGTTAGAATGATTACAGATTCCTAGAAACAATTATGATACAAGCACTTGAAATGAATAATTTTGTTCTGTTTGCTTGTGCTGGCAATACTGTGAGGATGCAAGGAAAAGGACAACCAATCAGAAAGGAGCTCATAATCGCAAGATTAGCATAAAAAAATACTATTCATGGATTTTATTCCATGCAAATCGTAGCTAAATCTTGTGGAAGCTTAGTTCAAGATATTGTGTAAGAAAACAAGTGCGATTATCTTAATGCTTCAAGCTAGCATATATAGTCGCTCAGCAATGCAATTCTTTTCTTTACAAATAGCAGGTCAAGCATATATCCAACAGTAGCAGGAATGGATTCTTTTTCATCCGCAGCATATAAAAAGCATAGTGTTATTGCAATGTTGCATTAAGACTTTGGTCTTTCCAACTTGATTGCCAGATTCAATCAAGTGGAAAATGATATGTAATGCGCAGAAATATAACCTTGATAAGTCGATTCTTGTGATAAACATTAAATCCCTGAACGTCAATATGATTGCCAGCATCCTTCACAAACCCAATTTTCCCGGTTGCAGCCATCTGCCAAAACAAAAACCGGGTCACTGGAGGGAAACCAACAAAAACCGAAGAAATCAAGGAGTTTGTTAGCGTTACATTCTTATTCTCTTGAACTATCTCTAGAACATTCAAAGGCTTGTATGAAATATCCTGCTCTAGCATCATATCCTTCACTAGGTCATGGAGTTCCACTTCTTTCCCGCGCAAGATAATTCTGAAGCTTGGTGGAAGTTCTAGGTAGAGAATTGATGCATAACTCTAAAAATGGAAAGAAACGAAAGAGCATAGTCAGCAACAATTATAGAAATACATAAAGATTTTTTCAAAGTAAAGAGAAGTTACGTTTTTCTTTCTGTGTTTCAACGATAAAAACTTGACAAAAAGAGATAACTAGCCATAGCTTGAACTTCCAAGCGAAAAGAGATGACTGAAAAATCGGCATGTACCCCAGTCACCTCAATCAAAGTCCACAAACAACATAACCTACTAATTTGATCCAAGAAAGATATACAGATCCCCTCCCACCCATATATAATCCACTTAGATATTGCAGGCAGGCAGGCAGATGACGAGTCATGAAAAAATCATGTGCACGTATCACTTATTGTAGCTTAAGTTGCTTCTAACCCTAATTATTTTGCACTTGAACCCAGGTTTTCTTGGGTGGATCCGTTCTTGAACAAATTGGTCATGGAAAATCATACTTCAAATTATTTCTTCAACGGAAATCACAAAGAACGTTTGGTGGAAACCAATTAAACAGTGGCAAGAAGGCTTTATTTTAAAGATACAGTTCTAGCATCTGAATAACACAATCAAGCAAGAAAATTGAAGTAAATAAATAGAAACAGAAAAATGTCTATGAACAAGGAGATCCAAATATCTCAAATTTAAGTAAAGATATTGTACGTACTCTTAATGAATGTTGATAAGTTAAAAAATGTCTGGAGTTCGGATATTTTGCTGCCTTTACTACATTATTAACATCTCGATGGTCTCCTCTAATTTGAATGTCCTGTGATTTCCAATTTCCACCAAAAAATATCACATTAGAAACCACTTTCAGATCTGGATTAATTCCAGATGGGGAAAATTTTGACCAGAAAGTAACAATGCTGAAGGCATACATGTGCATCGGTGTAGAAATCCAATTCCAGATGCCCATCTTCTTCCTCCCAAAGATTGTAGATGATGATGCGTGTTCCTTGATCTTTCAGGAAGTTAAACTACAATATAACATAGCATGCGATTATAGAATGGGATACAATGAAATAGGAATATAACTTATAGTATGTTTGCACTTGCATCTGGTTGTGCAAAGATGCCTTGCCAGTGAGGAGCTTTAAATTATCATTTATACCAGGACGACAATGACTATGGCAGCAAAATGATCTGTGTAGATCATCGAAGGACGCTGAATTATTTGCGAATGAAATGAAATGCAGTTCAAGGAAACCATACAGGGGAAATCAGCAAGCAAGGACTACAAGATAGTATTTTAAGACCAATATATATCTTTAACCTCTATTTTCCCAAACATTGGCATGGTATTTGAAAGATCTTCTCAGGTCCTAACCTGAGAAATTCCTAGGGGGCATACACTCCAGCTTTTGGAAAATGCTTAAAGCTATTTTGTCCTGTCTTACGAATTCTGGATGGAATATCTCAAATGCAATATAATAAGTTAATGTGCATGAAAAAAAGTCCACAATCTGGCTTGGAAACTACATATAATGATTGGTCCTTTTTTCCCTTTAATCTTCTTCCCTTTTCAAATAAATTCATGTTTGTGAGAATGAAAAGAGCAAGTGAATGAAAAGTAGCGCTGAATGGAGAAATATGACATAGTCTCCATCAAGCCTTAGACGGGTACAAACAAGAGAAGGATTTAACATGAAACTTACCTGCTGCAGAAGTTCTTCCTCACTTGCAAATGGCGACCACCGCGATATGGTTTTTAAATTCATATCCCAATCATTTGAAGAAGAGCGTATTTTCTTGTTCCAGCCACGTCCTCCTTTCTCAAAGTCAATCTTGAAATTTCAACAGGAAAATGTTAATTTTTTTCAGGAGAAAAGTATGACAAATTAATCGTAAAACATGCATGACAAAAACTATGTCCAAAACAAAATGCCCAGTGGAAATTTTAATTATGGTTAGACACTAAAGGATAACATTGGCTGTCCATTACTTTTTCTCAATCTCTTATATCTCCTATCTGAATAACATTCCATCATTTCTTCACCACACGGATCCTTCCCTACTTTCATTCTTTTTAATTGATCAAAAGAGAATTCCAAGAGTGTTGTCTGCTGACCAACAATTTACTTAATTCCTCAAATAACAAACTTCTCCAATTGTATAATCATCTCATATCTGGTTCAAGCATCAAGGTCTTACCATTGGAACCACTATATCTTCCTTTCCAGTGGCTGTTAAAAATGTGTAGGACAGCAGTCCGATACTTTGTGTTACACTACAAAGAAAGAAAATTGCATTATCGGTCGCTGAATGGCCCATGACCAATATACAGAGTGAAAAATTTTGTTTCTGTTCGAGGTGAAAATTGACATTAGCAAGCCAGAATTGTTATATCGGCACATCAAACAAGCATGTCAATGATCGAAATGAATTGTTATGAAAAAACCTGTTTCCATCCTTCCCCCGACAGCGAGAAAACACAATCACATCTGCCCCAAGCCTCATTGTACTAGTTTTGAAGCCATTTCCATCTGAATAATATAAAACAAAAGTTTGATTAAATGGCATATTCCAGAGTTTCAGTAAGAGCTTATTATTTGATTAAATGGCTTACATTGACCAATAGTATTAGCCATTTTGCTTTTGGCAGAGTATCCAAGAGACATGCATGCCCGCATCCTGTCAGGAGTCATCCCACCACCGTTATCTGTAATCAACATACGCAAAGATTGGAAACCAGTCACACAATAAATAGGCATGTGTAATATTTCCTCATTAATTCATCGCACAACGACAAGCCCTTTCTTGTGTGCTCTGGAATCTGTACAAAATACTCAATTGGAACTTCAATTTTTTTCTTTTTCACTTGAAGGGCCTTGAGTAGTTGAGCTTCTTAACAGGAATAACTCTTTTATTTCAGAAATTCTTAGGGGGGTTTGCATCCGAATTCATTACTACTTGGTGTGCACCAAGCCCGTCAAATACAGAACTGACAAGATATCAGCACAGAACAATTATAGAGATACATACCTTCAACTAGCAACATCTTAGAGAAATCTTTGCTGTTATTCAGAACATCTATGCTTACACAAGAAGCTCCATAACCAACCTAAACAAAATCGTCAGCAGTCAAGAAAAAGAAACGAAAAGAAAATTTTCGTTGAAACTATGCAAGAGCAACAAATACCTCATCTACAGCATTGTCTAGGAGTTCAGCAAAAGCTGCAAATAAGAACCCAAGTGAATAAAACTCACCTATTCGAGCTAAGAAAACATACACACACATAGATATTAGTACAATTCAACGACCACTAATTACCTCCCAGTGCCCATTTATGGCTGGTTGCGTTTGAATGCAAGAACTTGGGGTGCACCCTGACATGATCCATGCCAACTATACGGATATCAATACATTGATTAGAAAATATAGCAGTACAAAATGCATATCTCTTAATTTTGTGGCCTCTATAAAATGGACGTAAAGGAAGTGACTTTCCAATGCCAACGAATTATGAAAGAACTCAAAAAACAAACTAAAAAGGGCATTGCATGCCCACTGTTCTTGTAAACAGTAATTAAGTAGCTATTACAAACAATAACACAACTAGAATGACATGCTCACAAATATTGCAAACAAAACAAGCAAAACTAAGCCACAAATTAATTAGAGTAGCATGGACTATAGAACCACCAGAATGATCAGCAGATGAGTCAGCAACGCTGCCTCCCTGATCATAATCCCCTGCCTTCCAAAACTGCTTACAACCACGTACAACCGGAACAGCAGCCACTTGATTATCCTTGTTATTGTTGTTCTTGTTGTTGTTACCAGCACCGACATGGCCTTCTTGATGATCATTGTATGTTAATGGTGGGGGTGCCGTTCTAAGAGGAACAGGAGCAAGACACCCACGATCAGGCACAGCGAAACCTAAATCTCTCTCTTGTTTCGGTTTCTTCTTCAAAAAGCTATGACCATTACTGTCACAATCATTCAAGGAGACACTGCTACGTTTAGCAGCGGTACTCCTAACTTCTTGTTCAAGAAAGGAATTGTCGACGTCCATATTGTCAAGACTATCAGAATGAAGGCTTGAAGTACTCCCACCACTAGAAAACTCAAATAACTTGATGTAAAAATATTGGGGTTGTTAATGCAGTCTTGTCTTGATGGAGAAGCAGCACTGTTTGGTCAAACAAGGTTCAAGAATTTCTTGCTTGATTCTTGAAACCAAATTATATGACTTTGAGAGTACTTTTTGTTGGTTTTAAGGGTTTTGTCAAGATGAATCCGAGAGGAATTGTAGGAGGGGGAGTTCGGGAGGGAGACAAACTTCTGTATGTGAGTTGTGAGACACAAGAGTGGTGCGACTCTCCGTTTCTCACCATCTCTTAATGTTTATCCAGGGATTCGCACATGTTTTGCCGGTTAAGAAATGGTTCGATACCTGAGGCTGAAAGGACACAATAACCGCCAATAATTTAATAAATATGAATCGAATAGTCCATATCTAATAGTTTTTTTTTTTAATAAATATGAATCTATGTTACCATAAATTTTAGTTAACTAGTTTTAAAATGAAAATAATAACAATAACAATAATTAATATAATAAGATAATATTTGATATGTTGGACAATATTAAATTGATGAATTGGACTGGATTGAATAAAAAATTATATTATTTTGTGATTGGTGTATTTTAAACTGGAATAAATAATTTATCTTATTTTGTATTTGAAAACTTAAACTAATATGAGCTTAAAAAAATAAAAAAAGAATATACAACCTTATCCATTTAAAAATCAAAATTAATTTACAACATGATCAAAAACCCAGATTAACCAAAACACATATTAAAATCTGAATCAATTTATGACCGTTGCCTTTAACCTCTCAGCTCTTAATCACTATATTCCACATTATTTCTTTTCTTTTGCAAGATAACAATAAACTTTGACCCTGACTTATATTATACATCTTGAATTTGGATTGTGTCGTTGTATTTATATATACACACAAAACAATGATATTTCTCTGTTTGTTACCACATTAAAATTCTCATTTTCTCTTGAAACAAGTTTTCATTACTCCATTACAGTAAAGGGTTTTGGATCTAAAGATTGAAAAGCCCATCAGATTATTTCTAGCCTTGCTTTTGTTTTTGTCTTTCTAATTTTTGCTGAATAGTTTCTCATAATTTTTACTTTTTCTTGAATGGCCGGGGATCTGGGTTTTTGTTAACTGTTACAGATTTGTGTTTCCTGGGTTTTAATCTAATCCCGTGTGATTAACGACTGTTTCTTTTAACTTAATAGCTTTCAATTTGAGTCGAAAGTTATACAATATACTTTTGTTTTGTTTTGTGTTGGGATTCTGCTGCTCCGCAGATAATTTAATTGATTTGAATTACAAATAGAATTTAATTGCTAAAAACTAATCAAAAACAAGGAAATACCTTCTGATTTGCATAGTAATTTCCCTCAAAAATACCATTTAACAATACAAATCTTTGTTTTTTTATATAGAAACCCTCCACTGTCTCTTTTCTTCTCTTTTTAAAACGCAGTAGCATGTATTAATGGGATATCTCCAAGTCATCCACAGGACCACATCAATCATTTATTTGATGTTCCACTGCAAGCAGAAATTTTGTTTCTTTTCAGCTCAGCAAGAGCTGATGTTGCTGCTCCGGCCAATGTTCTTACTGAAGACAATCACAATCAGGAGCAGGATTCGCCAGGATCAGTGGAGGATGGAGAGATTCTCATTGTCTTCCCATGCAGAGGTAACTGGTTCGGTAATGGCCATTAATTAGACGATAAGATTCTCTTTTACTAGTTGATAGGATTGTTTTGGATGCGATGCCGTTTGCTGTGATTAAAGCCAATTTAAAATATGACATGTTCTTTGTTTTCTTCTTCTTTTTCTATAGTAAACAAATGAATAACAACAAAACTTATTTTGCGTGAAACTTTATTTCACGCGTTTATGATGTCCAGTTCAAAGGAAACACCAGAGATGATTCTGCGATCAACCAAATAAAAGATTTGTTGGGTTGCCTATCATCATCACCTTCTACCCAAATGCCATTCTCTTTTTGTTACTCAACTTTGGAATCCATTTCGACTTAAATCTTTTTTCGCGGGATAGGGTGTTCGCTTTACACCTCAATCCATCGTTTTGGATATCCAGCCTACACATCACCTTTTTTTTCCATGGCCAGTTCCTGTCTTTTCTTTTTCCTATTCCTAGCTATCAGAACTGACAACAGATCATTTGCAGGAACAGTAAATCTCCACGGTGGCTGCGTTGGATTACTAGGGATTCAGATTGGTGCTGAATTTGACTGTGTTGGATTACCTGGAACAGTAAATCTGAGAAGGCAACGTGGGAATTCTACAACGGTAATACAAGGGTACCTCAACACCCTTTTTTTTTTCTTTTTCTTACACAAGGGCCCAAGGGCCGAGCACGGATTTGGCTCAGATCCACTTGATCCTTGAATAGAACAAGCTTAAGCACTTGACTATCAACCTTTAAGTTTAGAAATCTTGCCCCCAAACTCCCAGTCAGGTCCAAACCGTACCTGACAGCCCAAAGCTCGGCCTTATGAGCATTACAGGTACCAATTCCAGCAGCAAACCCAGCTACGAATCTTCCCACTGAATCTCCTCATAAGCCTCGGTAACAGCTCTACAAAAAAGGGCATTGAAATCCCCCTTCCATGCTGACTTCGATTTCTGCGGTGTAGTTGCAGACTTGCAGTCTTGCAGATAAGACGAACCATATGATTCTGATTAATATGGAACTGCGCGGGGATCAAACACCTTATCATTGCACCATCTCCATAAAAACCAGCAAGCATCACAAAAAAAAAAAAAAAATAGCCTGACCATTGAAAGCAATCCTCGGATTCTACATTGAAGAATTTATCCCAGAATTCTTTTTCCGTAAGAATTTATCTCGTAGCTCGTGAATGGTTGACGCGAACTCGGACAAACACAAAGTACAATTGGCCTCCATTGAAAGCTTTCTTCTGCTTCTTTGATCATTCGTTAAGAGCTTATCATTGTTCATGAGCCATAAGAAAGCTTTCCTCTGGGGACCTGGCCATTGCCAAATTGCATTCCATAAAAACATATCATATTATAAAATAAACTAATTTATCTATGTCTTTTAACGTGCATCTTATTATTTTTCCTACACTCAGTTACTGTGGACAGCATTGCAGAGGACCAATGCATTTCTTTTTTATTTTTATATATTTGGACCCTGTAATTTTATGGTTTTATGTTTTAGCCCTTGTACTTTATTCTCATCACATTTCAATCCTTGAGAAGGGAGAGAGAAAATCATTGGAAAAAAAAAATAAAGAAGAGAGAAAAATTTTGGTTTAAAAATTTTGATTTATCACATTCTGACCAACCATAAAAGATTAATTTTTGTGTTAATAAATTTTTTTTAGAGATAGAAGTTCAATTTAGGTGATTTTTTCCGTTAATTATGTTGTAAGAAGTAGATTGAAGCCTAAAATATTTTTTATTAGTTAAATTTTTATTTTATATAATAATTAGAGGGTGTTTAGATATTGGATATGGGGTTATTGAGGGTTTTATTATATTTTAGGAAGTTTTTAAATGAAAACAATTTGAAAGTTAAGTTTAAAATATTCAAAAACCTGAAACCTACTTTTTCAATGATCAAAAAATATTTAAGTGACGTGTACCTATTAAGAATAACAATATTAAGAAAAACAAAATTAAGCATGCGTACTTGGCCCTCCAGATCTCCCACACTTGGGCTTTTTTATTTTGGGCCAAGCATGCATGGGCCTTAAAGCGTAGATTTGTATGTGTTTTTTTTTTTTAATAGTTTTTCACACTTTGTTTTTTTTTTTACTTAATAATAATTTTTAAAAAATAAAAGTTAAAAAAATTGATTGTAACATTTTTCAATTAAGATTAGAGCTTATTTTGGTAAAATCAATAATTATTTTATGAATATTTATATATCAAATTTGAATTATTTATTTTTTTATACAATCACATGACAGTATTCGGGACATTAGTTTTTTTGGTTGAAGAGCATGATAAATTCTTATTTAAAAAACTTAGCTTCTAATAAAAAAGAAGAAGCATTGTTCGTAAAAAAAAAAAAGAATAACAAGAAGGGAGTTTCGTCTAAATAAATACATATTTCTTCTCTTAAATTTAAGTTATTTGAATTCTTATAAATTTTTATTTTAATTTCTTTAAATTTGTATTAAAAAAATGATGTTGTTGATAAAAAAAATTATAGATATGTTAAATAAAAAAAATACATAAATAAGAAGAAAAAATTTTGACTGAATAAATATACTTTTTACTCTAGAATTTAAACCCTTAAAACTCTTTTTTTTTAGTATTTATTTTAATAGCTATAAATTTTTTTTAAAAAAAAATGGCTCTTAAAAATAGCCTTAAGTGTAGACAAAAAATAAAATAAAATACTAGTAGTCTAAATTCAACTAGCTAGAGACTACCCAAACTCCACCGGCCAGATGACGTCTGATGGCCATTTTTCTTACAATCATGGACCGTCCGTCATTGCATACATAATCCGCAATTAATGAAGTGACCACTAACATTTTGAAATTACTTGATGCTTCTAGGAGCAGTGCTTCTCCACTATGTGTGTTTGGAATTATTGCATGTTTTTTTTTAAAAAAATCTATTTAAAGATGTATTAAATTTTTATTTTTATTTATATCAATATATTAAAGTCATTAAAAACACTAAAAATATTTTTTAATATTTTTTTAAAATTAAATATATTTTTAAAATATATCTAAAATAGATGTTATTATTATTAAAACGAAATAAATATTGATAATATCAGTATAAAATATTTGGTCAGATTTATCAAGTATGGTATTGATATTGCACGATTTTTTTTATAACTCGGGGTGTTCGGACCAGTTTACGCGCACCATGATTAATCTCTGGACCCACTGAATACCCTGCAAATCCAGTAGACAAGTAAGACATCGTGGAGGTGATAGACGTGCACGCTGAAACTTGAACCCAAGAGACAGAGGCAAAGAATTTAACCCTATCAAAACCGCTGGGCCACAAGCCTCGATGCATTGCAGACCTTTTTATTTTATTTTATTTTTCAAAACAAACACTTGTTTTGAAACATTCAATATTGTACTAATTGAATATAATTACTTGATGTCATCTTAGTGATTTGCATTAAATTCCATTCCTTAAAGTAAACGAAAATGATGATTGCAGAGGGGTTGAGTGGTCGCATACCTAGCTAGTTGAAATAAAAGCTTGCATATAGGTGTGCTGAGCAACCCATTTGTGCCCCGATTTTCACACAAAAAATTAAAAGAAGAAGAAGAAGAAAAACTCATATGGCGATTGCCGAGGGAACCTCATGGTGTTCTTAGCTCTCAAAAGACCGGAAGATTTTAATAGACAATGTATACAGAAACAAATTCTTGTAGCTTCTGGTGAATATGGGAATCGAGTTGAATTATGAGAGAGTTTTCTTCCTAGGAAATTCATATTTATATATTTCAAGTTTTAGGTAGCATTTTGGTTACTATATCAAGATAAAAAAAATATATAAAGATGGTGAAGGTAAAAATAAATTTAATTAAAAAAACAAGATATAAAATAAATATATCATGGGAAGGTTTTAAAGTAATTTTTTATATTTTTAAACTAAAAAATACAGGAGATATGCCTTATCATTTTCAAGATAATAATTAAAATGTAAGTTTTGAGTTGGTTTTTTCTCTTTATTTATTTATATTTTTTGTTCTTCGCCCTTGCTGGCCCATTTATGGTAGTAACGGAATATTCCTTTGAGGTAACTCCGGGATATGTCGTTTTATAGTGAACACTTGTTAGAAAACTGTGATGCATAAAACTGCCCTGTCAATTAAAGCTTGAGCTATCATCCTTTGGTTCAAACTTTTGGGTGAAATGAGATTCAAAAACAAAGACGACTACTCCTCCTCTTTATATTGCCAAGACCCATTACACCTCCATTCGTGCTAGTATAATAAAATTTTACAGAGGAAACTAGATTATTGTCTTTTAGAGGAAAAAAAAATGGTATCATGGTGTTGTTAATGTGTTTTTTTAACAAAAACAAATTAAAATATATAAGAATTAATGTAATGTTACTTGATCGACTTGACAGGTCTAAAAAAAACTTAGACAACAAATAAAAATATAATTTGATTAAGAAAATAAAGACAACATCTTTTTAAAAATATTAAAATAAAAATTTATTAGATTAACTTGAATTGACTTGAGTTGACATTTCAAATCTATTATTCAGGTCATAAGACCTTGATAACTCTAAAGAAAGTAAATAAAAAAAATCATTTGATCCAATTATCAATCAATCCAATATTAAAAAATGAATCTAAAAACAAAATTTAACTAAAAAAAATGAATCAAGGGATGGAGAATCAAAGAGATGATTGAAAAAATTAGAGTTCTTCATGAGCTTTAATTTGGGGCCTTGAAGAGAGAGAAACTATGCTTGGAAGAGAGAAAATTTTGTTTTTGTTTTTTGTTTGACTTTGAGATATATTATATAAAATGATAATCTGATTGTTTTGCCTAATTTAAAAATTTATGTTGAATAATAATGCAAAGTATAATTTTTTGTTTTTTGTTTGACTTTGTGATATATTATATATAATGATAATTTGATTGTTTTGTCCAATTTAAAAATTTATGTTGAATAATGATGCATAGTATATATTTTATACTTGATTCCTATTTTCATTGTTATATTATGGACGTCTCCTATGTATTTTCTTCCTATGCTTCCATGTGGTATTTTTAGGCTGTTATTTGTTTTTTAGATAAGTTTTTATAATTTTAAAAAATTAGATTAATTTATTGTCCATAGCTGTCCTGTTTCATGATTAGATCTTGTCCTCTACTCTCTTTGATCTCCACTCAAATGTGAGTAATGAGTGTCTCCAAGAACGTTTCTTTTTTATTTATGGCTTATAGTCTTTTGAAACTCCTTTCAAGTATGTGATAGGCTGATAGCTTGTCAATAATCTCACAAACAATAAGATTATCTTCCATTTTTAATTAAGCTCTCCCAATAATCTTTATAAAATCTTGAGCTTGTGCCGTCCACCATTTAGAAATCAGAAAAGTGGCTTGCAACATATATATTTCTTATCACCAACCTTAATTAGCCGTCTTGGATACTATTCTGTAATGGTTTTTATATCTTTTTTGCTGATGAATAAGTGTGTGTGTGTGTGTGTAACGATAAAAAAACACAAAATTAAAGAGATAATACTGATATTTATACTCATTTTGTTTATATATTTTTTTAACCTAGCTCGATGAGCTATATATTCTTCATCGATCATGTTTACGATGCGAATCTTTATCCAATTCTTCCCTGAGAGGATGTAAGCAAACTTTGAGAAAGTTGTGATAGAGTAAACTTTTTTTTTTCACCTCATAAAATACGCATCCTTGAATAAAAAAGCTTGTTAAGATTTCCGACACTATTCTCAATGAGTTTCTCCGGTCGCTGCATTGAATTTCTTTTAAATTATCAGCGCTGCTGTAATAAAATCTGGGAAGAATTATATTATTTATATATATATATATATTTGGTTTAATTGATGGATCAAATTGAGTTCCTTATCAAAGACAACGCAAATACGTGTGTCTTTACGTTTTTAAGGTACTTACAAGTACAAGGATAGTCTGGTTTTGAAATAAATTTACAAGTGCATGCATACTTGTTTTTTTTTTTTTTTAACATGCATGCTATTTTTAATTTACTCAAATAAGATAAACTGTTCGAGGGGAAAAATGAAACGTCCATGATTTTGTTGTCGGCCCATGTTTTTCTGTGTTTTTTGAGCAGTGATGGCGGCCTATATTGGTTAGCACGCAGTAACTAGCTTCCATGAATCTTCCACGAATACTGTGATGGTTGTGAAACATATGCAAAAATTTAATTATACCATGAATTGCTCTGGTCAGATTATGAAATGGAAATTCTTTTTCCTTGCTGTCTTAACTCCCCCTAAGTCACGTGCAAGCAAAACTCAAATTTATTATTATACGATTGAGGTTTGTATTTTAGGGGGAGAGAGGTTTGACTTTTGAGTAGAGGCGGAGTTAGGGGACTGGTGGCGGCAGGAGCAGGGGCAGAGGCAAGAATTTTTTATTTTTTTTCTAGCACCTCTTCTTCCATAAATTAGATTTTTAATTTTAAAAATAAAAATTTTTAAATTTTAGTTTTTCTAAAAAATTTCTTTGATTTGGTCATACAAAACTAAAAATCCTAACTCCATTTTTGGGTGATGGCCGCCCGTCTCCCTCCCAAAGATTAAAAAAAAAAAAAAACCCTTGATTTGATGAATTTCTTAAAAATAAACTTGTTAGCTATTTTGATATAAAATGATCCTGTGGGAATTAATGAGTTATTTATTATCTTTTAATATGCAATTTCGAACAATACATAGATTTTGAAATGTACATGATTGCAGGTTTTTATCATTTCACCAATACTGGGTCCGCGAATTAGTTGTCAGCAGTATTTAGCTAGCTAGAGATTAATTCCTCGTTGAAAAAAACAAAAATTATATATATCATATATAATATATACCACTAGCAACGTCGATCCAAAAACAGTTCTAGCAGGTGATCTAAGAAGAAATCTATAAAAATAATATTTTACAGCCATGATAACAAAAAGTAAAACCTGGTTGTCCACTTGTCTGTAAATTTCTCAATTCACAGAAACTAGCCACTTCTTGTCATTTTAGGGATCCCGGAAGCCAAATCTCTCACAAAGAAAAGAAAAGAAAAGAAAGAGAAACCAATAAATGGCCAAAGATAGAGAGGTAACAGAAATAGACCTTTCTTGCGTTGACAAGAGGGCATCTTCAACAATATTTTATGTCCATTTGTGGGCTTTATATATGAACTAGGACAGAGCTAGTTATAATCGTTCCATGCCGAGATTGACCCCTTGAAGACACAAGTGAGAGAACATCTTGTGAGACTCTATCTGTTCTGGTTCCTTGATTTGCCCTCTTCCATCACCCTCTTCATCCCTCCCCCAATTCTTGAGATATACTCCAGTTATGTCTCATATTTTATCTTGAATCATCTTTCTGTTTCACTTTGTTGTCAAAACAATTTCTTGCTGTTTGTTTTCCTTTAATTTGCACGACCACTTCTTCTCTTTGTTTAGTAGATATGAGTAACTCAATGATGCCAAGGATGAAGGTCATGGTTTATTTGGTTTATGACAGAGGTTAAACTGAATCCACTATACATCTGATTAACATATGATCAAAGCATTCTTTCTCATTTTCTCCTTAGTTAAGTAGAAACTCCATACCCAAATCACCAATTCTTTTACCTTGTTTTCAATTATAAGGATTGAGGAGGTGGTATATGCTGCTAAGTCCAATTATATATATCAATACTTTTTCTTTAGCTATATTTAATTGGTTCTTGCTGTACAAATTGAGTGTGTTTTGTGTCATCATAAACAAGTATTTTTATATGGATGTGAGCATGGGGAAAGGAAAGTTCAAAGGTAATCTGATCATCAAGACATGGGAGAGATGCATATCGTTTGGCAGGGGAAGCAAGAGAACGTCAAGACTGGAACGTTCTTTAACACCAAAGAGCAAATCATGCCCGCATATTAAAGTTTCACTTGAAGACGACCATGATCAAAAACATTCCAGGAAATCACGCGTAGCTCCTGAAGGTTGCTTCTCAGTCTACGTTGGACCCCAGAAACAAAGGTTTGTGATCAAGACAGAGTATGCAAACCACCCACTATTCAAGATTCTGCTTGAAGAAGCAGAGTCTGAGTATGGTTACAACCCTGAAGGCCCTCTAACACTGCCGTGCAACGTTGATATCTTCTACAAAGTGTTGATGGCTATGGAGGACACTGGTATTGATAACAAGATTCATCGCGGATGTAGCTTTGCCAAGAATTATGGATCTTATCACCTTCTTAGCCCATCGAGGATGATTGTTTTGAATCAGTTTTAAATTAAGTCCATGTAGAATTGTGTTGTTGTTTCGATAATTAGAGCTTGTCAGGTGTGTGTGTGGTAAGGTGAGCTGTGGGTTTAAGCCTTTAAGGTTGAGTTATGTCTTATCCTATGTTTAATCATGTACTACTGTACAGGATAAGCAGAGGACTGGAAAAGTATATCCAGGCCATCTATGTAAGATTTACTTCTGTTATGTGAATTTCTGTTTAATTAAGCTTTCTAATATTGCTGTCTTATCATGTGCCAACTTTTGTTTTTATTTTGATATGCGAAATATAAACCCCAACAGGAAATCATTATATTTCATCGAATCATGTATATAAGATTCAACCTAGCTTAAATTCAGTATAACAATTTGGGTGGATTAATCAATTTTTTCTAAAAAAAATAAAATAAAAAAACTCTAAAATAATGTTATTTTTTTTTTATTAAGAACATCTAGGTCATTCACTTGTCTAATCTAAATTGACGGGTTATCAGGTTAATCTGTTTGTCTTCTAACTGCATGAAGTGTATTTTAAAATTTAAAAAAATAAAGAAGGAAAGAAAACTAATTATACAAACAATTATACAGAAGTGAAGTATGTGAGGTAATTGGTTTTGACTTGGGAAAAATCAAGGTGGTGGAGGAAGTTGTCAGTATGAATCCTCCTTTCCGCAAACGATTCAGCTATGAAAAGGCAAAACATGAGAATCCTTCCCAAAATAAGAGCAATTTAGTTGAAAATGTACGTCTTATGCCAAGGCGGGCTAGTTGCAAATGGTATATATGCCTAGTCTTTTTGTCCAGTTCCCTCTGTGGGTTCGCTCAAAGGACAAATACCAGACTATAATATTAATAAGGTTTAGAATCTCAGCTTCAGAGCTTGGAGGATTCACGGTTGGAAGACAATTAACCTCGATTATCTAATCCAAATCTTACGAGACCGCCCATCTGACCACAAACTAAAATAAAATATTTTTCGTCTCTTAAATCGATAACGAAGGGAAAATAAATAAATAGAGGTATCAATCACAGTCAAGAAAGATATGCTATTTACAATTTATTCGATGATGAATCCAGCTACTTAACATGTAGGGACGGTTTACTATTGGATAAAAATTGTTTTTTAAAGTGTTTTTTATTTTAAAATATATTAAAATAAATATATTTTTTTATTTTAAACACTTATACATCAAGATAATCAATTGAAACCTAAGAAGAAAAATTTTAAAATCAAAACTAGCGTTGAACCGCGATTATAAATAATATAGTAATAAACAAGTTGATTTTACCCACTGTTTACGTCCTCAGCACAGTTGAAATCATGAGATTGACTTCTTCCAAGGGAAATTAAAATTGAGTCGTAATTAAAATGATGTCACACGTGGAGGTGTGTTAGCTAGCCACTTGTAGGTGGTGATTACTCGATTCCTATCCTCAGCCCTGCCATGTCCAAAATGTATTATGAGAATAATTAGTTGTGTTGGAGTAATCAAGAAGCCATGTCTTGCTTGTATTCTATTAATTATACTCGAAATCACAAGCTTTGGTCGGTTTTTAAAAACATTTAATACGTGGCCCCTCGTGACGTTAATATAAACGGCCATGCACTCCTTCTACAGCATTGGCAATCCTAGCTTCGCTTCCGAATTTCGGAACTTACTCGATTTTAATTTATTTATCGGTTATTCTTGTTGTCTTAAAGACAGATTTATTTTGGAAATAAAGATTTTAATATGTTTTCTCTATTTTTCTTATTTTGAAAAGGATTTTTGTGACTGAAATTTTATTATTAAATAAAAAAAATGAGCAATTATGATCAGCCATAGACCATTTCTTGCACCAGGCTACCAGCCAGGGGCATTTCAAATGTCACCCCACCATCCAAGTTGACTATGCATCCAACTTTAATTATTTATTCATTTGTTATTATTTTTGTGCACATTTTAATATATTGAGTCATTCACACAAAATCTCCCCCTTGATGGTTATGACAATTTATTCACACATGATGGGGGGGAAAAGTCAAACCAAACCTGTTCAAAAAGAGTCAACCGAGCTCATAAATAGAAGAAAGCTTACCCAATCTAACTCTCTCATCTCTTATGGAAGTTTTCCCGACCAACTGAACCTTGCACCTAGATCATTTTTTTTCTTTCCAATAAACAACTTGTATTATTTTAGGCCAACGTTTTCATAGATGACTATCAATGAAGATGATTATGGATATGAGTTTCTTGGTTTAATCGTTATTTTTATTAATAACTATTTATTTTTTATCTTATCTATTTTTATCATCGATGATTTTTTCACAATCATCAATTTATCTATCAATAGTAAGCTTAGTACACCAAGTAATGACTTAAATTTCTAGAAAAATAAGTATTTTTTTATCTTTAACAATTAAGTCTATTTGATATCTGACATCAACAAATTATACAAGTCTTGAAAGGCACATAAATACTACAAATCATCACCATGTAAGAAGGAAGGTAGACTCAAGCTCTCTTATTTATTTAACAGACATCATTGTTCTCTCTGCCACACGGCACGCTATCTTTTCACACATATATTTCACTCCTCCTGTGTTTATTAATTTAAACATTATAGAATCATATATTTTAATTAAAAAAAACTTATTTTACTGGTAAGTCACCAAACCAGAATGCAATCATAGAAAACCATATCTAGTATGAAGTTTATGAATTCACAAGATGACGATGTGTAAGTAAATTTTATTATTTATGCCA
>Ga0325410_1002581_pt1 | contig 20346 bp, 11 predicted proteins | sample PopdelMetagenome_16_FD_206182 | JGI IMG/M metagenome (GOLD analysis project Ga0325410, IMG submission 206182) | Populus deltoides microbial communities from Bellville, Georgia, United States - Xylem-PdIQD-R3 | ecosystem: Host-associated > Plants > Phyllosphere > Stem > Wood/Secondary xylem... | reverse complement strand
TCAGAATCTTTCAACAAATCAAAAAACCTAGCTGCATCTACATTAGGTTCTTCTTCTACGATTGGACATTGACTGACATTACCTTGATTCATTCTCATTGCATCCATAACCATATTTCTGTAAGGATTAGTGTTGTCATTTGCCGCTTCATGCACGTTGCTAGCACTAGAAGTAGACCCAACCACCGTTTCTTCCATTCTCCTCTCACTCTCGCTAACAAATACTTCTCCATGTGCATACCAACACTGGTAATTCTCCATAAACCCTTTGTGTAGAAGATGCATCATTACAACATCTTGATGTAGATACTTTTTATTTTCACACTTCCTGCATGGACACCTAATATCGCCTCCAGTAAAATTTCTAGGAATAGATGTTGCGAAATTAATAAAACCCTGAACCCCGTTACAATAATCCATCCTCCGCAATCCTTGAGGTGAATCTCGATACATCCATGAACGATCGTCCATGATTTATATCGAACCTCTATAAAATTATGATGACATAATGACTAAGTTAGGTAAATAAACTTGCAAAAATATTACTTTACCTCGAGATTATCCAACAAACCAATCTCAACTTCTCATAAATATTAAATATTCATTATCATTTATCAATGTCCATACAAATTAAAATATATAAATTTATAGAAATTAATTACCACTCCGCAATACCATTGACAAAACTTTAAACGGACCCATTAAGGAAGCTATTAATTATTTCAAAACAGCACATGTACTTCGGTAGTTTCATAAAGTTTTAATAATTTACAAACAAATACAATCTTACAAAATCTAAAACATACAAACCATAACAGGTATAGAATTATACATTCAGATACTACAAGTTTGTTTGAGAAATAACAATAAAACATGTACATTTACTAACAAAATACATATACTAAAAAAATGATAAAATTAACATTTAATTAAATGTTAAAATTTAAAAAGAAAGAATTACTTACAAAAATTGATAAAATCCGTTGGTAAATCAGAACACGGATGTTATGACCATAAAACTTCAAGAAATATAACTTGTTGTGCTGATATGAGGGAGATTTTTGTTTGGGGGGGAGGGGGGGCTAGTTATTTGCAGATGGGGAGAGTTGGGATTAGGAAAAAGAAGGAGAAATATGGGAGGAGAGGGTCGGTGGAGTGGACATATATGAATTTTTACCGACGGGTTTCACCGACGGAAACTCCATCGGTGAAATCATCGATGATTCTGACGGAACAATCGACACGTCACCGCACGGATCTGCCATTTCAAATCCGTCAGCAATATAAAAAACGGTCGCTGTACGGGCCGTCTTTTTGAATCCGTCGATGATTTCGTCAAAAAAAATAACCCGCCAAAACCTCCACGTCAGCGACCCGTTTTTTTTTCTTATGACGGAAATGTTTCCGTCATTAATTCAGTCGGTAACTACCGATAGAAAGTGTCCGTCGGTACTCACCGACTGAATTATGGACGGAATATTGCCCATCGGTAATTTCGACCTCAAATTACCAATAGAAATTATCCGTCGGTAAATCCAATGCTATTTAGCGAATTTCTGGTAGTGAACCATTCCATTTGCTTATCGAGATTTATTGCCAAAATAAATATGGATGCACTCATAGAGATGAGTCACTTTTTAAATATGTATGCTCTAATAAGTTGTATACCCAACACATGGAGAAGCTTTAAATGAATATCATCCAGACAATTTGCAAACTTGAGATGATATTCGACTCAATGGAGCATCTACTCATACATTTACAATTTGAGGCAAAAGTTGAAGGCTTTGTCTAATACAAATAGATGTATTCATTCAAGAGGTTAAGGATTACACATGAATACTAATTAAATTTCTATTATCTTTACTTTTTAATTTAAAAATTTTATTTAATTCTAAGGAGATACTTGTTCAACCTCAAGAAAAAAAAGTTAAAAATGAGACATTTATTAAGCCTTCAAAATGTGAGGCTTTTATTGTTAAAGAGATCTTAATATTTATTTCATATTATTTTAAGTCTCACTTGAGAATAAGAATCAACCACATTCCAAGACATGATGATTATGGAGAAATGCCTTCGAATGAGAATTTGTCATTATTTTTCCATCCTAGATGACCTTTATAAAAAAAAAAATGCAATGGAGCTAAGATACTTGACAGAAATTGAATGCAGATATGCATATAAGTATATGTTATTTAACTGCGATGAGTTGAGACCTTTTATTTAGTAAGTACAATATTAACATGTTATTTTTAAACAACTTTTCTCTTATGCTCTCATAAATTAATAGATTGAATAATTCCTCATAGCCAACATAATTAATTCTTACAATCTCAAAATTCATATATGACAGAATCTCAAAATTTTCAATTACAAGATGAATAATTTGCCACATGTTGGAAGTGGTACTTAATAATTCTTAACTTTTATAATACTTAATTTCATTTAATGATTGTAATCATGTACCAAGTTTATCGAATGAGAGAGAATACTAGTGGTAGTTTGGTTTTACTATATATGGGTCCTAACAATAAGGCCAAGTGCTATAATGAGTATTTTGTCAATGGATATGTTTTAAAATGTATTTGCAGGTTAGATAGATAAGGAATAAAAAAAATCTGGGGAAAAAAGAAATTGTTTTATACCCAATGGAATTACAAATAGAATGTAAAATACTAATAGAATTACCGACGGACTAAAACCCTTAGAAAGTTCCAGTGCAAACTAGAACTCCTTTTGATTTTTAATTCATTACAGAAGCCATGCATCTTGGTTTCAGGTGTTTTTAAGGTTGATGGAAAGATAATATACAGGCTTACAACTTTTATGAAAAGTTAAAAACCCATTTCTACTGTTTGGAACCCAAAAAATAGACAAAATATAGAAGTCAAAATATGTCTAAAAATTTATTGCACCTAGACCTATTTTGGTTTTTAGCCTCTATCTGAAGTTACAAAAGTCATAAAAATACAAACTTATATGCATTAGAGATTTTAAAAGGAGGTCTAAAACTATTTTTGAAGGGTCCAACTCTAAAATATATCGTTTTGACACTCAAAATCAAGTTGGGAGCTGCGAAAAAAACAACAGCAGTACTCCACTACAACATCAACATTCCACCACTATTTTGACTACCTCCACATGTTATGGTAGTTCCTAGACAACCACAACTGCCATGGAAGGTCATTCTCTAATCCTAAATTATCTTTATATGAAATGTTAGTTTTTTGGACCAAACATTAGTTGTGTATAAGATTTTGGATATTTTTGTGATAAGTTATGATGATGTGGTTTGTATGATAATAGAAAATAAAAACATTGGTCCTTGTCAAATACTTTTGTTTTTTTCTTTAAAAAAACACCACTTTATTATGGTTTGACAAGTCTTCTTTTTATAGGGACCGATGTCAAAATCTTGCAAACGACAAGTCTTTTTTTCAGGGACCAATGATAATATTTTTTATAAATAACCAAAATAACAAGTTTCTTTTTAAAAAGGATCGATGTCAAGATTTGATTCTTTACAAATAATCAAATAATAAAATCGACCCGTCTTCTATTTTTAGAGATTGACATCAAATTTTCCATAAAAGATTAGAAATTAAAATTTAAAATAAACTAAAAATAATTAGGATAATTAACGACAATCATAAAGAAAAATTTAGAGGAAAAAACATAATAAATATAATCTTTCATAAGAAAGGATATGGTAAGGGTGATATTGTTCTTTTCTTAAGCATAACTAACCCCTTACCTAAATCTCTAATACCAATGCTAATTCACAGGATTCCTAGTTTCCTTATAATACTAGGCGGCGACTCTTAATTTTTCTTGATATATATTTTTTCCTTTAATTTCAGAGAGTCCTAGTTGACATCACTATGTGATAATTCTTTTCATAAAATTAATGTTTAATTCTTATACAATGAGCTCTCAAAGACTTTGCACATGCAATGAAATGCAAATAAAAGTGAATTATAATACATGAATTAATGTAAGCATAAAATGCAAAGATGAAGTAGCAAAGAAGTAAATTTAAGGATTAAAAAAAACCTATTATAAGATGAAAACTATCATCTACAGTGAATCAAGACAAAACCTATATAAAATTGGTTTATGTTTTAGTTTTTCTTTTAATTCAAAATTTAATATGAAATTATACAATATACAAAAATAACTAGCTTTCCTTGCATTGCTTCAATATTCTTATATACAGTAAATCACCTAGCCTTTTTTTTCAAACCTTTTTCTTTATTTCAATTGAATCATTTTATAGCATAATTAAATGAAATTAACTTTGAAATTATGGTAAACATACCAAATTAAAAGATAAAAAACTAAAATATAACATATAGAGAAAAATCATATTCAATTTCAAATTCATGAAAATTTTCATTTTGGTCCTCTAGTTTATTTTTTTTATTTTTTAATTCCAGGGTTAGAGAGAAGAGAGAAACGTTTGCTAGAAAATGATAGAAGAGAGAGAAACTTATTAGTTGTCAAAATTCTAATAATAGATATTGCCAAGCTTCGTAGTTTTTTGAAAAGTAGATCGAACTCAAGAGAAGATTTTTTTTTAATTTAAATTTATATTCTTGAACTAACAAAGGGGTGTTTTAATTGAAAGATTGGTTTATTGAGGTTTTGAGGATCGTTTTTAGGTAGTTTCACAAAAAACAAAAAAGAATTGAAATATAGATTTTTAGGGAACCCCTATTTATTAGGTACCATAGTGGTGGCTTGTTTTTGGGTGGTGACCTAGTAGGCGACTTGTCATCCACTTAATAAAAAAAGACATTGTTTGCTTATGAAGCCAAAATAAATAAAGTTAAGGCGCGAGGTATAGGCTTTTTAATTCAAGTTAAGCCTGCACGCCTAGCCTAACCCTTTTTTTTTTTTTTTTTACCTTCATTAAGAATGTATTTCAGTTATTACTTAAAATTTAGTTTAGAATTCAGAAATTGAATTCAAAATATCTTTATTTTTAAATTTTATTTTATTCAAGTGGAGTAATTTATTCTTCGAGTAGTGTTGCACTGATCATCCTCCCGGATTGGGATCGCGGGAATGATATAGGTTAAAACTCTTGTCTTTTATCAGTAGAAAAAAAAGAAATGAGAGTTGCCATTTAATATTTTAGTCACAAGAAACCCTAACTGGTTTTAGAGTCTGGGTAAGGAAACTAATTATGTAAAGTGAAGGTATTAACACCCTTAATACGTCGTACTTGAGGTAAGCTGCATTGTTTATTTATCTTATATAAACTAAAGAAATGTTGTGTTTTTTAATTGTCAGCTTGTTTAAGGTTTAAGAAAAGTTCTCATCGGTAAGGAGCTCCTTATTTTATCAGGTTCAAAACTAATCGTTGTAATGCCACCATAAAAAATAAAATAAACTATCTTTTTATTTAATATCAAGAATATGTCTTGCATGCAAGTTTCTAATCTTGCATATTAAAAAAAACAAAATTTTAAAAAAATATTTTTGAAATGTAAGCTAGAATCCTTTGGAATTTTACAAACTTGTTGTAAAATTCATGCAATATTTAAAAAAAAACATGTCAAATTATTTTAGATTTTTTTTTAAAAAAATTTCTTAAATAGATTTAGGATTTTTAGCCATATGCAAGAAAAAAAAATATTTTGTTTTATTTTTTAGGCTTTGTTTAACAAAAACTCATTTTTCTTTGTAATAAAACGACCAAAAATAGGCTTAAGAGGTGTTTGTCAAACACACCATTAAAACCAAAAAAATAGCAAACCAAAAAGGGTATTAAACCCTTTGATCCACTTTTTTTTAGACTGGGTCAACCTGAAATTTTTGGTTAAATATAAACCGAACAAAAAAATCTTATTTGACCTGAGAACAACCCTAAAGAAAACTAAAGCCAAAAAACAGATTAAACACCTAAAAAACATATAAACTCAAAAATTCTTGAACAAAACAGATCAAACACACAAAAAAATGAAAAACACCAAGAACATCAAGAACACCGAATATGAACCCAACAACATGGGTTCCAAAATAGACCAGATTTGATCAAAATAAAGGTACATACATGTTAGAAATCATGCAAGGATCGAAAATTAAGCATGCATTCACTCTGATTATCACTAAAATATCATGATTTTTGTCAAAATAGATTTCGGTTCAAAACCGAAACCTTAAGATTAAAACCTATCAAAAACATGTAATTGATACAAATAAACACTAAATTATCTACTAATCATGCATAACAAAGGTTTATGTGCTAAGAAATGGACCAAACATGATCTAAATCTAGGGACTAAGACAATGTTCTTCCTAAAAAAACTTCAGCCAAGACAGCCTTTGCCAAACCCAAAAATAGGCATTTGTTGCTTCTAAAACATGTTATTTTATCTCAACAAGTCACAATATCTTACACAAACATGTTTAAAGAAAAAAACTAACAAAAAAAAATGTCAAAGCATCAAATTCAAGCATGAGGTACCAAGTCAAAAAAATATTAACTTAAAACAACTTATATGTTCATGCAACATGGATTCAAAATTGATTTTCTAAATTCATTTTATGAATGAACAGGCCTAACAAACCCCGGATAAACACCTTTACTTTAACATATATAGCTTAAGTTAAATAAAAAAAAAACTAAAACAATATTGTATATCAAAAACAAACTTAAACAACAAGTTCAATGTATAAAAAACATCAAAATACTTAATTAAATAACAATCACAACAACAAAGAGGTGAATGCAACATCATTTGGTAAGCATTTCAAACCTCTTTTCTATGCTTGTAAACAAAAATATATAAAAAAAAAACCACCTTAAGCCTGATATAAAAGCTTGCTTTTGGATCAGATGATATATATCTAGAACAACTACTTTCTCTCTTTTATTTCCTTTGAAAAGTTTTATCTTGCACAAACTTACTAAGCTTAAGAAACTTGAGAAAACTTTGTATTCGCCTCTCAAACCTTCACACTTAGCTTCCCTATCAATTTTTTTTTCTTTCTCTCTTTTCTTTTTTTTCAAACCTTTTTTTCTTGATATTGAGAGGGGTATTTATAGGGTTTTGAGAAATTTTGAATCCATTTCTAACTTCATAGTCTTGAGGGAAGTGTTGTACACCTTTGATAAGAACCCATTGAGAAGCCTTTATACACGAACACACGAAAACCAAATTGGTTTTTGCATGATAGCTGCATTGTCGGGGCTGACTGAGTTGCCAACTTTTGAGGCCTCATTGAAGTAATTCTTACATCATCGTCACTTGATGTCTGTAATTCCACATTCATGCATTTGAAGTTGCCAACTCGACCAGCCAAAACTTTCAAAACATGGCCACAAGTTGATGAATGATGTGTCATTCACCTTCTCTTCATTAAGTCTAAATGACATCTTGTTTAAGGTTCTTAATTTGGGATTTGACAAATTTCAATTAAGTCCCTGTTCTTTTAATTGTTTTTAATTGTATCCGTAATTGTCTTCAGACATTTAATTTCATGCAATTTCACCCTTGTCAAACTCAATTGCTAGCTCCAAAATTGATCGTTATTTTCATTTTAGTCATTGGTTCTAAATTTGTGCATTTCGAACCTCAATTGACCAATAAATTTTCAATTTCTTCAATTTAGCCCCTATTTTAATGAATTTCAACCCTAACATTCACGTGTCCTTTTTGGTTTGGTCATTGGTTTTGGATTTCTTCAATCAAGTCTCTGATTGCCGATCAAACTTTAAAATTTATGCAATTAAGCCCCGGATTTGACCAAATTAAATCTTAAAAATTGCAATTTGAGTCCCAAACTTTAATTTCGTCTAATTAAAGCCTAAATTGACTTCAAAAAATCAATATTTCTTGCTATTAAATCCTCAATAAATTCAATTAGGCCTTGAAAAATTCCAATTGAGTCCTGAATTTCCTTTCTCAAATTGAATTTTTCTTTGCTAATAAAGCTTTCGTCAGTAAAAAATACAATGTTAAATTTTCTAATATTTTATATTTTGATCTTCCTCAGTCAGTCTTAAACAATTTCCTGGGTATTCTGATAAATTCTTCTTCCTGATATATTTTTTATTTTCTTCCAACATTTTTTTAATTTTTTTTTGTATTTTTTGATTTTTTATTTATGTGGGGCCCAAAAATAAATAACAATAAGTAGTATCTGAATAATACCTTTTAAATCATAATCAAATAAATATTTTAATGATTTTTGTGTTTGTATTTCTTTTTTATTCAAGTTACAGGCTTTACAAAATAGCTCGGGTTGGTCCGAGATGATTGAATATATAAGCATCTGGATAGTTAAAAAAGATTATTGTGTATAAATTAAATTTTGAATGCACAATCAAAATTTTACTTATAAATACAAAATACTTTAAAAATACTTTTATATTTTTTTTATATATTTTAAAAAATATATATTTTTTACCCACAACTAAGAGTGAACCAGTCACTGGTAGTCAATAAAAAAAGCTTCTTTTCTTTCTTTATTATTATTATTTTTCTTTTATCAAAGTAGATTTTGAACCATATTGTGAACCTTGATTGTAATTATTGGAATGAAAGGACAGATGCAGGTCTAAAGTTGGATGCCGTAAAAAGGGAAATTTCTTCTTAAGATGTAAATAAATATTACAGCTAATCTCTCTCAAAAAAAAAAAAAGAAAAAAAAAAGAAAAAAGAAGGTCTACCACTCCTTTACCTATAAAAACAGGAGAAGTTATACCATGTCCGAGTATGCCAACTCAGCATGATGAGTTTCTTCAATCAATAATTAATTAATTATCGTAACATAATTTAAGGAATTGAACTTATAATTAAATAAGTAATCCATTTTTCGAATCTTGAAACTAAAATATAAGATAATTTAATAAATGTTTTGAATATATTAGACAAATGTAAGAAATGCGACTTTATTAAGATTGTTTATACAAATTATTATAAAAATACCTCTATTGTCAAATAAAAAGTAATAATGGATTACCATATGTTAATTTTTCCACATTAGTAAAAGTTTTGGAAAGGCAAAACCTGATACCATCACTGATTATATAATTTAATTTAATAAAAATAAAAGTATTATATTTATTTATTTATTTAGAGAAAGAAAAAAAAATAAAGTTATTCTCTGATCAATTTAGATCAAACTATGACAGCCACGGACAAGTTAAAAATATAATATATAGTTCTGCATTTTTGCATGTTAATCTCTTCTACACAAACATTTCTTGATCGGTAATGAAAGTCTGCTTCTCTTCTTCCTCCACGAACCTGGATTTTATGATATTTTTATTTTTTTTCCTAGTGCATTAGTAATAATTATTTATTACAATATTTTTTATTTTTAAACTAAACTAAATTAGTATAAATAGAGTTACTAAACTTATAATTCAATAGAATTAGAAACTTGTGGTGGTGATTTTATTCGATAAAATTTTTTCATGTTGTTGTATTAATATTTTTATAAAAATATCTTGGCATAGAAAAAAATTCCATTAAATATTATTTTATATGTTTTTTGTTTTTGATTTAGACCTTAATATATTAATAAAATCATCTCAAAATGTCTAAAAAAATTGATACTCTCTTAAATCAGATACCGTTACATTAACTTTTTAATCCAAAGTTGTATTTCTTTGTGCTAAGCTGTGCTATATATTCAAAATAGCACTAGTAAAAGTAATGTATTATAGCTTTTAAAAATTAAATTTTTGACTAAATAAAATAGTGAATTTTATAATAAATTGTTTGCTTTAGGTTGGAAGCTCATATTCATCCAAAAGTAAAACATCTGTTTTTCAAAAGGAACATGTGTTTCTAGATGAAAAACAAATCTTAATAAAACACTATTTAATTAATTTAAAATAAAATCAATAAAAGCATGCACTTTTACTTTAAATACACGATAATGCAAAACATGTATTAAAAGAACACTAAATCCAAACATTTTAAGAACAATAAATCTAAAATTTAGAATATTTTAAAGAGCTAAATATAAAGAGAAGGGATAATTGAAAAAATATATTTTTTATCAAAAATTAAAATATCTTCTTATCATTTTAATAAATTCAAATGTAATTTTCTCTTTATCTTTATACTTTTTTTTTTTCAAAATAAACTCATAAAATTACTTTCAAAAGTTTGCAAAAAGGAGCAGCAGCAATGGGGGAGCGCACGGTAAAGGCACGGGGTCGACTTCATTGTAACAGCACTCCAAAAAGAACTAGGGTTTGGGGAGGATGGCGATGGGTAACTGCAGCAATACTGGTACAGTACTATACAGCTCAGCATCTACCAATCAAAACCTATAAATATAGAAAAAACACAAAAAGTAATAAAAATAAAAAAGAAAATACCATTAATAATAACAAAATAATAAAGTTCCAGCCCTCATCTGCATATATATACGTCTCAATCAGTCCCTCCACTGTTGCTATCCTCCTGAGTCCTCTCTCTCCCTCTCAACCAAGCTTACACTCTTCCTTTCATTCTAGTTTTTTGTTTTTTAAATAATATTCTTATAAAGGTTTGATGAGCTGATGTAGCTAAAAGAAGTGAAAAAACCAAATGGGTTCTCTTTCTTTTTATGTGATCTTCGCCGGAATCTGACATGAGGTGGTGCTTGCTATATGTTAGTCTCACCACACACAACCAGAGGGAGTGTGTTTTTGTCAGAATCTCGCCGGATAAATAAATCTGATTCACTTAAGTAAAAATCTATGATTTCCCAAAGTACTAAAACTCGTTAGTTCTTGATTCCGTTTATTAGATTTTCTTTCTTTCTTTCTTCTCATCTGATATAAAAAAATATTATTATATTTTTAATGTTGAAAACGGGTTTTGTCTTGTTATAAAGTTCTGAGTTAAACAAGGTTGTAGGATTCTTTCTCGGGCATCCCCTTCACGTATTCCCTTTTTGCCTTAACCAATGGCAACATGCCACATCAGCTCCTTGCTCGTGGGTTTGTTGGTTTGCATATGTGCTGTCCAATATTTCTTTGTTTTTCTCAATTTTTTTCCTTACAAGAATTTGCTAGATATATATTATAGGTTTGCTTAATTTCAATCTTGAAACCTTGTAGAGAGGAGGTAAAAAGATGGGGCATGGAATTGAAGGCTAAAGGGGTTCTTGTGCATGGAAATATTGACAATCGTTGTTTGCGGGTGGAGCATCATCAAGATTCACATGCAAATGCACGGCCGGTGATGTTAGAGTTAAATCTCTCTTTGTTTCTGTTCATCTGCCAAAGTTCTTTGGAAGTGAGAATCTTGATGATGCTGCATCGGCAATAAACGACTATACAACACAAAAGGACTTGGAAAAATAAAAACAAAAAACAGTTTGTGAGTGACACTTTGCTCCTGCTGACCAACAGCAAATTAAAGGTGATTCTTTTTTCTTTCTACTTTGCTTTCTGTTACTGTCAGGTGAGTACATTTAGTAGAGTTTATATTTCTATTTTATGGTGGATTCCTAAGTTTGGATTTTCTTTGCAGCTTGCAGAGAAGGAAAAGGAAGGACACCCTTCGTTTTGCTGACTTTAGCAGATCTGTGATTATTCCCTCCGAGGAAAATATTCAGGGGATGCAAATGGTATCTTTTCTGTGTTGCAGATGTGATAGGTAACTTTGTCAATAAGCAAGAAAGGTGAGGGAGGGAGGGAGGGAGGGAGGGAGAGAGAGTGTTGATACCCTTGATTGTGTTGATGATACAATACGAGCTTATAAAATAATGGGATTAAATAGGTGAATTTAGTAGACCCCTTACTGTTTCCATTTCTGGGTGTTTGATTTGAGATCCGTTACAGATCTTTGATTTGTTTCAAAGAATGATTGTTTTGGGTGGTTTTCGATTCTCTTTTTTACACAAAGGCAAAGCAACGATTATGTATGTGGAGGTTCTTTCTTTCCTTGGAGGATAGACATTGTTCATTGGAGTCTGATAAGACAGGAAGTAGAGCATTGAAGCAGAAGCTGATCATATTGGTAAGGATAAGAAGAAAAAATAAAGTGAGTTGTTTTTATCAGATTTTGTTGTTTATGTGGTTTTTTTTATTATATCAGCTAAAATAGCTTTACTTGAGTTTCAGAGTGTTCTCCATCCCACAATCTTTGTCTTCACTGGAAATGGTTCAAAATACTCTTTGATTATTTTATGGACATTCTTCCAAATGGTTTTTCTGTGGAATCAGTAGATCCTTGAAAATTATTAACAGTTTTGAGAACTTTGGCATGCCAAATCATGGTGGGAACAGGTCATATTCTCACTGCCATGGTTGTGTAGGGGAACAGGTCATATTCTCACTGCGACGGTTGTGTAGGCTTTGGCATTAGATCTCTGTACTCACCAATCTTGTTGGTGGACCATCTATCTTGCAAACTTGGACCCTCGCCTTGTAGTCCTACTTTTTTGCAGACTTATTCAGTCCACCTATTTTTCACCTCTTTCAATAATAGCAACCTAAGAAATTTGGCAATTTATTCTCCTTTTCTCTTCACTATCCATGACAGTGATAACTCAGCCATTTCAAGATTATAGAGATCTGTGTGCCTCCATCGCTGTCTTAATCATTGGTTCACATATTCCATGCCCAAGGTTTGAATCCTCTCATCTACTCTTCTTCTTTATGAATCTGAAACAAGGCAGTACAGGAAGGGAAAATTTAGGTTCACTGATTTACGAACAGTTGTTTTGTTATGTATGAGTTTTATTTCCCGTTTTGTGATTCAAGATGTTTCTTTTAACAAATTAATCTAAACAATCTATCACTGGTCTTTAGATGTCAAGTCCGCAATTAATTTTTCAAGATTACGTTTTACCATGTTTCCCTTTGTAGACTACTCTCATCTCCTTGTGGAAACATATGATCAAGTTGTTCAAGTAGAGTTGTCCCTCTAGCTAGTTCTCCCAGATCAGAAAGAGAGAATTAGTATAGCAGAATGTAAGCTCATATAATCATAGTCTTATCACGTAGTTTTCTCATTGAAGTTACGCTGTTTTATGTGTTTGGTTATCTGTGATTAGAAGCGACAGGGATAGTGGGGGATAGAGAAGACATGTTGCTTTATATTTTTTATTTTAAAAGTATATAAATTCATTTTAGAATTGATTCATAGATAAATTTATTTTATATATATTTTTTTAACTAAATATATTTTTATCTTTTTTGTATTTTTTTTTATTTTGAGATTTATCTCGAGACACTGACCAAATACAATTTTAATGTTTGACACCGATAAGGTTGCTTTGTTTTTTGTCATAAAGTTTTTGTTTCTTTGTTCTCTACTAAATTTCATTACATTTGAACTTCTTTAATTTTCAATATTGGATTGGAATTTCTTTAGTTTATATCCCAATTTTCCATCATTAGTTATTGAAACCACGTTCATGAACTATTTTGAGACTACATTTTACAAGTCTTGTAACTAAGATACTGTAAGTTACTGTTTAACTGCAATAATCTGCAAATAATTGAAGCAGCTCCTGTTCTTCGACCAAGTTAACAGTTTAAATAAGTAAATACTCACACAAACTCTACTCCCCCTCTTTGGGCTACATGATCATTGTTTTAATATTTCGTGTCCAAAAAATCAGAGATTTTGAATTACATGTCCTTTCTGTTGGTAATAAGTTACATGATCATTGTTTTAATCTTTTCTTTTTCTTGTTGAATACCATTGCAACCTTGAAAGCACTTACATTTTCTTGCTTATAAACATGCTCGGAAGTCAGAACTTGAGAGCAATCTTGCAGAAGTTCCTTTGAGTTCCATGAAAATGACTATTGTTCATGCTTCATCTCTCAGACTACAATGTGACCTCATTTTAATTTGGTAAAACTAGAAAACTAAGTTACAAAGGCAATGCTGTGGAATATACATGGAGAATTCGGTTTATTTCACTGTAGGACTTCTGCATTAGCTGAATGTATACGTTGGATTTGATGTTTGCTAAAGGGATCTTTATGATCACACCACCCATATTTTAATTGTTCACAACTATTCGTTTCATTATAATCAGACCATATTGTCTTCTGAGGTTTTTTCTTCAACATTGCGCGTCTTTGGCTCATACTCAATGTCAATATGGTTATATCTGTTTTTTCTTCTTTATCGTTAACATTGCATCAGATGACCCAAACATAAATATTTTGCTTTCTTCACAATGAATCAATATAAGATCAGAATATCTGGTTGCTATTAAGGCATCGTGGATCGTACCAAGCTCGTCTTGGGCTGGTTTCTGGACTCTTATGAACGTTAATATGTTTATGATCGTTAATGTAATAAATATTTTTTTAATTAAAAATATATCGAAATAGTTTTTTATGAAATACAGAAATAATTTTTTTATCAAAATCATATTAAAAGCATACGGAAATAATTTTCTATCAAAATCATATAAAAAACATACGAAAAACAATTTAAAAGATATTTAAAAAACAGGTTGAACATTTGGCAAGGTGAGTTCAAGTCAGAATTGTCAAGATGATCTATGCATTAATGACCGTTTTTAGCAAGTGAAATTGTACAACTATGTGTCTTTATAGACACATATAATGCGAATCCAACCATCATTCACTAGGGCACTTTGACAACAATATCCCAACAACTGGCTGTTGTAAATACTCTTCTTGTCTGAACGAGTGATATCAATCCAACCGTCATCCATCAAGACACTTGACAACATCCCAATGGCTGAATGTTATCCAAATTGTGTGATAAATATCATACTTATCTCACTAATACCCACACTTTACCTCTCTAATGTAATATCTTCTCAAGGACTTCTAAGGCATATTCCTTCTGGGCGGTCCACAAGTTTATCAATCATTTAGGAATATCCCCTTTACTCCCATTACATTACCCATCTGTTCAAAATTATCTTTGCCACTCATACTCTGATCCCTTTCTGAAGTTTTTATGTCCCAATGGCATATGATGTCTTCCGAAGTATTATTGTCGTCCTCCAAGCTCAAGTATCATCTCCATCCTCTAAACTCAAGTCTTGTCATTGTTCTCGACATTCAAGCATTCTCCAAGGGTGCTGATGAGATGAGTACGTACGCCCTCCAGTGTGCACGTACTCTCTAGTATGCACTTGTCCTCCAAAGTATCTTTGCCCTCCGATGTGCACATGCCTGCGTCCTCCGATGTATTTATGCCCTCGAATGTGTATCCATTCACCCTCCAAAGTGTGATGCTATATACTCTTACCTTCCGATATGTATTTATCTTTCGCTTTAGCATCCAAGGCATTATGATTAGGACACAGCGCTAACTTTCCTTTGTTCATGACTTATTGTGTTTTAGATTAAATTCCTTATCAATTAAAAAAAAAAAAGTAGCGGAAATTAAGTACCATAATGACTCACCAAGTATAGCTAGTAGCCACCCAAAGAAAGTTCACGTCTCCATCTAAAACAAATCTTATGCTGCTCATGAGGTTATGCTACCTTTTCCTTGTACAAGCCGTGCATGTGTGTGTAAAATAAATAAAAAGGTGTTGAAAATAAAGCTTTTGAATCATGGAAAAAGAATTATAAGAAACATAAAACGCTATGCTTTCCTCGTCCAGAGCACTGTAAGCGCTTTATTGAACACGCTAAATCAGAATTAGAGCGTGATTTTGGGGTAATATTTAAATTATGATCATGTGTTCGAATAGTTGGTGTGATATATGTATGTATCTACTTTGTTTTCCTCAATACGATTATACACCATGTCATTTTCGTAGGCACTGAGAATGCCCCCAAGAACACCAAGAAAATTAATATATATATGCGATCATACACCTGAAAGGTCAAGGTCGGTTGATGTTGCGGCTAACCTAGTTAGGACCCTGAGGAAACATCTTCCTTCAAGTTCTTTTTTTTCTTCATCATCGATCATGTATATAGATTTGATTGTGTTTTAAAGCCAAGTGAGAAACAGCAAGGAAGGGCTGTGTAATCTTGGAGAAATCTATGAAAACTATACTGGAGTTTTTCACAAACTGTGTTTATTATAAATTTAGTGTTCAAGTTTTATATTTTTCCATTTAGGTGTTCTCATAAATTAAATACAAAATCTCTATATATTTCCAATAATAATAAATCATACGAAAACCATAAAAATAAATAAAAGAATTACTCGCTAGTTTAGAAATTTATAAATTAATTACTTGATAAACTTTTATGGTAACAAATTCGAGATAAATTTTATAGTATTAAAAGAATAACTAATAGTATTTTATTAGTTATTTCATGAGTTTACTTAAAAAAAAATATATAAGTGAAGATTTTTTTTATTATTATTATAGTATTAAAATAAAACCAAATATGATTTAATAACTATGAAATAAAATATTCACGAGCCCGTGATGTCATGAGATGACATCGAGAACCCTACGTATGCATTTTCCTAATATCTAGACGTTGGGTTAAATTACATTTATTATTTGGGTTCGTTTGGTGGCCGCACGGAATTGCGCAGTCTGAAATTGGCCTGTAGCGGATTTTTTTAACAAATTTGAGCTCACACAAATTTATATAGAATTCCACTCTTTTTTTCTTACCTTATGTACAAATTTATTACATATGAATTTGGTTTTTATACATCATATCAAGATTAGTTTTATTTTATATGAATTTGGTTTTAAGAGTTTAATTGAATATCTTCAATTAAATAATTAATTTTTATTTAATTTCTACTAATTAAAAATATTTTTAACGTATATTATGAAATAATTCATTTTATTATAATATTTCCTTTTTAGCATTCTATTAGTTAAATAAATAAACTATTTATTTTTTTATAAAAAGAATTACATTTTTTATTTCATTATTTCCATATATAAAACACTACCAGAAATTCGCTAAATAGCAACAGATTTACCGACGGAATATGTCTGTCGGTAATTTGAGGTCGAAATTACCGACGGATACTTTTCCGTTCGTAATCCAGTTGGTAACTACCGGCGGATAATTTTCCATCCGTAATTCAGTCGGTAACTACCGACGGAAAATTTCCGTCGGTAGTTACCGACTGAATTATGGACAGAAAAGTTTTCGAATTAAAAAAAAAGGCGGGTCGCTGACGTGGAGGTTTTAGCGGGTTATTTTTTCTGATGGAATCACCGACGGATTCAAAACGACAGCCCGTACAGTGACGTGACCGGTTCGCCGTTTAAATTGCCGACGGACTCACCGAGGGATTTGAAATGGCAGATCCGTACGGTGACGTGTCGATGTTTCCGTCAGAATCACCGACGTAATCACCGATGGAGTTTTCGTCGGTGAAACCGTCGGAAAAGGTTAATAGATGACAGCTCTGTCGACCCTCTCCTCCCCTATTTCTCCTTCTTCTTCCTAATCCCAACTCTCCTCATCTGCAAACAACCAGCCCCCCCTCCCCTCCAAAAAAATCTCCCTCATATCAGCACAACAAGTTATATTTCTTGAAGTTTTGTGGTCACAGCATCCCTGTTCTGATTTACCGACGGATTTTATCAATTTTTGTAAGTAATTCTATCTTTTTAGATTTTAACATTTAATTAAATGTCAATTTTATTGTTTTTTTAGTATATGTATTTTGTTAGTAGATGTACATGTACATGTTTTATTGTTATTTCTCAAACAAACTTGTAGTATATAAATGTATAATTCTATACTTGTTATGGTTTGTTTTAGATTTTGTAAGATTGTATTTGTTTGTAAATTGTTAAAAATTTATGGAACTACCGAAGTACATGTGCTGTTTTGAAATAATTAATAGCTTGCTTAAGGGGTCCGTTTAAAGTTTTAACAATGGTATTGCGGAGTGGTAATTTCTGTAAATTTATATATTTTAATTTGTATGGACGTTGATAAATGATAATTAATATTTAATATTTATGAGAAGTTGTGATTGGTTTGTTGGATAATCTCGAGGTAAAGTAATATTTTTGCAAGTTTATTTATCTAACTTAGTTAATTAATACATGATGTCATCATAATTTTATAGAGGTTCGATATAAGTCATGGATGATCGTTCATTGATGTATCAAGATTCACCCCAAGGATTGCGGAGGATGGATTATTGTAACGGGGTTCAGGGTTTTATTAATTTCACAACATCTATTCCTAGAAATTTTACTGGAGGCGGTATTAGGTGTCCATGCAGGAAGTGTGAAAATAAAAAGTATCTACATCCAGATGTTGTAATGATGCATCTTCTACACAAAGGGTTTATGGAGAATTACCAGTATTGGTATGTACATGGAGAAGTATTTGGTAGTAAGAGGAGAATGGAAGAAACGGTGGTTGGGTCTACTTCTAGTGCTAGCAACGTGCATGAAGCGACAAATGACAACACTAATCCTTACAGAAATATGATTATGGATGCAATGAGAATGAATCAAGATAATGTCAGTCAATGTCCAATCGTAGAAGAAGAACCTAATGTAGATGCAATTAAGTTTTTTGATTTGTTGAAAGATTCAGACGAACCATTATGGGATGGTTGCACGAACCACAATAAATTATCAGCTGTAGCACAGGTGTTCACCATCAAGTCAGATCACGGGTTGAGTGAGGCCGGATATGACAAGATTATTGAATGGGCAAGAAGTATTTTACCTGAAGGGAACAGGCTGAAAGAGAACTTCTATGTTGCGAAGTCCATGATGAAACCCCTCGGTTTAGGATACCAAAAAATTAACATGTGCCCTAACTTCTGCATGTTATACTACCTTGAAAATGTTGAGATGATCGAGTGCATGACATGCGGGCATTCCCGTTACAAACCTAGAACTGGCAGGGGAAAGACTCTAATGGCATATAAAAAACTTAGATACTTCCTGATCACACCTAAACTGCAGAGGTTATTCATGTCACCAAGGACTGCTGAGCACATGACATGGCACCAAGCACATGATGCGGTTGAGGGAGTGATGGTGCATCCTTTTGACAGCGAAGCGTGGAAACTCTTTAACAGTATGCATCCTCAATTTTCAGTTGAATCAAGGAATGTGCGTCTTGGGTTGTGTACAGACGGATTCAACTCATTTGAGTCATTTGCTGCTCCTTATTCTTGTTGGCCGGTCATACTCACAGTTTATAAATTGCCACCGGGAATGTGTATGAGGCCGGAGTTCATGTTTTTATCTATTGTCATACCCGGTCCAAGTAGCCCGGGGCGGAATATAGATGTTTATCTTTAATCGTTGATTGATGAGTTGGCGCAGTTGTGGTCCTCCGGAGCTCTAACTTATGATATATCGAGGAAACACAATTTCCTTATGAGGGCGGCTTTGATGTGGACTATCAATGATTTTCCAGCTTATGGAATGCTTTCTGGTTGAAGCACGCATGGGAAACTCGCATGTCCATACTGCATGGAAAACAACAAGGCATTCACGCTAGCAAACAGAGGTAAAGCTTCTTTTTTTGATTGTCACCATCGCTTCTTGCCACTTAATCACATGTATAGAAAGAACAGAAAATATTTTTTTATTGGCAGAGTTTAAAAAGATGTTGCATCCCCGCGTCTTTCTGGTGAAGAATTGCATGATGTTGTCTCAGAGTACGGTGACATTGTGTTTGGCCTTCAATCAGGTAAGCAAAAGTTTCCTGATTTTGGTTTGACCTATAATTGGGTAAAACGAAGTATCTTTTGGGAGCTTCCTTATTGGAAGATCATTCTGCTCTGCCATAACCTTGACGTCATGCACATGGAAAAGAACATGTTTGAGAACATTTTCAACACCGTCATGGATGTGAAGGGGAAGATAAAGGACAACATCAAGGCTAGATTGGATATAGCTTTATACTGTAACCGTAAAAATATAGAGTTGGTTTATGATGAGTCACAGGTCGCAAAACCAAAAACAAGCTTCGTGTTAGAGAAAAACGCATAACTGCTAGTCTACAAATGACTTAAGAGTCTGTGTTTTTTGGATGGACATGCATCGAACATATCAAGGCTGGTTAATATAGAGGACTGTATATTGTATGGAATGAAGAGTCATGACTGCCACGTGTTTATGCAAACACTCATCCCATTAGCTTTTCGTGATTTGTTGCCAAAGGGAATATGGGATGCACTCATGGAGATCAGTCATTTCTTCAGAGATATATGATCCAGCAAGTTGAATGTTGATCACATTGAGAGGCTTCAAACAAATATCGTTAAGACACTATGCAAACTTGAGATGATATTCCCTCCATCATTTTTTGACTTAATGGAGCATCTCCCTATACATCTACCGTTCAAGGCAAAAGCTGGAGGACCGGTCCAATATAGATGGATGTACCTATTCGAACGGTTAGATATTACAGTTGCAATGTAATTCATATATAAAAGTATTTTATATGTTTTTCTTAATTGAAAATACTTGAT
>Ga0325410_1002580_pt1 | contig 20349 bp, 18 predicted proteins | sample PopdelMetagenome_16_FD_206182 | JGI IMG/M metagenome (GOLD analysis project Ga0325410, IMG submission 206182) | Populus deltoides microbial communities from Bellville, Georgia, United States - Xylem-PdIQD-R3 | ecosystem: Host-associated > Plants > Phyllosphere > Stem > Wood/Secondary xylem... | reverse complement strand
TTGTCTGTCTTTGTGAGGAGTAGGGTTGTTGCCATCAACATGGCCTCACAAACCATTGCTTTGATAAAAAGCTTGATGTGGAATTCCTAGGCTAAGTAATTTTTGTCATTCAACCAAATCAAGAAAGCATCAGACTTGTTACTGATATGATGTCAAGAGAACTAATAAAGAATAATAAAAGATGAAGAATTAAACTAGGTTCGAGAGCAAGAGACACATGATGATTTAGAATTGTAGCTTTGATACCATGATAAACTTGGAGAGCTTTGAGGAAAAAACCTTCCTTCTCTCGGTATAGAATTTTCATTACATAGAAATAGCACAAGTTGCACAAGTTGGTTTTAAACCTTTAGAAGCAAAACTATCGTACAAAAATGTCTATTATTCATCTACAACTATTATATTCTAATTAAAGAAAAAACCATTGAGAAACCATATGGTCTCTTCAAAAGTCTTGTAAAGAAAGTACAAAAAAAGGATTGACTTGATTGTGTCCATTTGATCCATCATTTCATGCCAACATGAACAATGTTTAGAAATTTCCTGCTTGATTACCAAAAAACTTGTATCCTGATAAAAATTATCAGGGCAGGCACGTTCATTTACCTAAATAAACTGATGCATATAACCGGAGAAAAAAAATCGACAACAATTCTTTATCAGGGGAAATCAGTCGTTTTGCCTTCCTATTGTCAATTTCATGATTCATATAAATGCTACAAGGGTTAATTTATTTGCAAGAGAGCAAAAAATCTTGTGTGCCAATTATAGAATTGAAAATAATTTGCATTTGTGAAATTTCTGCGTACTGATAACATTATACGATTAACAAAAGGTGGTGTCAAATACAAAGTGTGGCAGCATCAGGTAACGTCGGCATTGCTTATGGCTCTATATCAGGCGTAATATCGGCTTTTCCCAACCTGAAATAAAACAGAAATAAAATAAATACAAAAGATATATCAAAAACAGGATCCAAAATACACCTCAATCATAATTTCAGAAAAAAAAATGGAATGATGCAATAGGGAATCAGAAATGTTTAGTGAATGCAAGTTTTTGCATCAGCTCATTACCAGAATCAACAAGTTGGGCAGTGTCAATCAATCCTATGTAATATAAACAAGAGTGTACTAATATCCCTAGGCTGGTGGTAGTGGACGCCGGCAAGTTGGGCATTCCATCTTGATATCCATCCACCTTTGTAGACAACCAGAATGAAAGAAATGATCACATGGAGTTACCTGCCAGAGATTTGCAATTTAGTGGCTTAGGCGCAGGTGCCAACAAAGTAAAGGAAGGGTGGAAGAAAAAAGAAAATCCTGGTATGTACCATGCAATCATTAGAACGATGAGTGAGATCAATGGAAGTCATGCAGATGACACAGTCTGTAGCATGATTTGCATCCTTATCAAACCTTCTATAGTAGCAATATTTCTCAGGTAGGATCTGCAAACAAGCGTAGTAAAGTGATGTAAAGCAGTCACAACATGCTTTATGTGAAAAGAAAAAGATAATATACTTGTGACTATGTTAATCACTGCCCCTTGGTCAGCATAGGTCTGCATGGCTGTTTAACCAAGGTAATTTACCAACTTAACACAGCAATCAGTGTCATAAATTATTGGAAACTTGGAAAAGAAAAAAAATGGGTTTGGGTGGGAAAAAGGAGAGAAAAAACTGCACCAACCTGTCGAGGAATGAAACACCGAGACCCAAGATAGTGTTGAAGAAGAAGAATTGATGCTTGCAATCCAATGAATATACTCAAACATAAACACCAAGTCTTGTCAGGCTCAATGCGCATAAAGTTGTAAGGACATCCAAATATATACAATGGGATTGCTAGACGAGTAACAGTCATGCCTAAGATGTAATGAGGATGCAAAGGTTTTCTTGAGTCACGAATGACATTGGTAATTATTTGAGGTATCCAAAAGGAGTACATCAAGAGAAGAATGGGTCGAAGATAATTATGGAACTCGTACATAAATAGAATGCCTCCCAACAGGATCCCATCTGCAAATAATTGTAGCAGTTAGATCCAATTGCACCAGACATAAAAGAAGGAATTTTATATTTTAACACAACTAGTTGAATCCATAATAAGCCAATTGATGATCGCAAGCATGTGGCAAAGAATTCAGGAGATCAAGAGATGAATATTTTGAAAATTTCTAACTGGTTACTCATTCAAAGGAGTAACTGAAAGTAAGAACCATGCTAGAGTATTTAATCAACACCAGATCATTTCCAATGAATCCTAGAGATAGAATTCGACCTACAGATTGATTTCCAAAAGAGTACTTACAGAAACGACTGTATAGAACTGATAGCTCACGCCTCATTGTCTCCCAACCTTCACCACTATTCATAGGCCTGCTTGCCTTCCATATAGCAAGAAGATATCTCATCTCAAAAATTGAGAAGACTACAAACTTGAAAAATGCGGCAGTTGCAAAAGCATTAAACAAGGATTCTGCACAGGAAAGTGCAAAAGTATTTGCTTAACAGAGACAGAGAACAAGCCAGTGCTTAGCAACAATGTGCAGTAGGCGCACAAATTAAATTTCACAGTGTACAACAAGAATAGAGTTACACTGATTTGGTATGATAAGCATATGCATGAAAAAAATGGGCACAATTCATGCACAACGAGACAGAAGAATACTAATTAAGAAAAGTAAAACCACTGGTATAATTTAATTTTGAAATGACATATGAGTAACTTAGGCCAGGTTGCTGGTTGTGAGTTTTTTCAAATGATACCTACTAGTATACTTCAATTTTGAAATTTGAAAGGTTGGGGAACTAATTGTTGTATCAGAAGTGAACACAAATTGGGCAGTTCTTCTACCACTCAAGTAGTCTGATGGTTTCCAAGAGAGTCAATGCAGAGAATTGAAAAACTGGTCCATTTTGTAGTTTGCAAATGATTTTGCCAGCAAATGGAAAATACCCATCAAGTATCGCTACATGATAAAATTAAAATATAGGTAGATCACCAGACAAATGGAATCCTTACAAATTTTTGTGTTCACAAAGTGTAGAGATATTTTTTTCTGAAATATATCCAATGCGAATCTAAATTCCTAATGCCTTTACTTAAACAGATCTATTTTTCAAATAATTGCAATAAGCTTCCTGCAAAACATAATATACAAATTCCATTGCATCTGAAAGCAAAACCAATCTAGTAAACTGCATAAAGTGGAATTTTACGTACCAACTAGTATTCCTGCTGTTAGGTGTAGAAGACAAAGATAAGCATCCATGATGGCTTGCTGCCCGATCATTAAAATCGAAACTTTGGCAGCTCCCTGATAAGAGGCACATCAAAACCATTATCAACCACTAAATGCTAAGAATAATCAAAAGAAAACATTGATTGAAATGGATGTCTAAAGTAAAATGTCTTACTGATTGAGTGTTGCCGTGTTCCATTTGCCGAATCAACAAAAGAACTTGAAGGAACGAGACCTGATGCAAAATGTTAAGGAATCCCCCCAAATCTAGCTAATGGAACATTAGGATGAATCAACAAGATTGATGATATATCACATATAAAGGATACAAAGGTGACCATCAAGGTATAGTTCACTGCTTTGTTATAGTAGACCTCAATGTTCACAGAAGTAGCATTTAGTAGTAAAGGTGAGAAGCATTCCCCTTCATTGTCTGTGGCAGGACTCTCCATTATTCCTTCAATATGGAAACGGTCACGATCTCCATCTACAAGAGAGGTCAGAGATTTTAGTAAACAAGACACATGATTTTTATTATAATACTTTATTATCCAAAAGTCTGTAATATCAAGTAGAATGGTTGAAACCAGACAAAAAATTGCTCCGGATACCATAAATATGACCGATCAATTAAATTAGATTTTCTCAATACTTCATGGAGAATAATAGGTAAAAATTTCTTCTCCACTAGCTCAAAATGAGAATGATTTGTACAAGGCATTGTTTCCAAATTATCAAGAATAAGTCCTAGCGATGTTACAATATCAACACCAACCTCTACACATAAAGGAAATAATTCATAGATATTTCAAAATTTATTTGGGAACAACACAAGGATATTAAGTTAAAAGAAAAAAATCATAAAGCTGGGAGAACTCAGGTACCATTTTGGGCAGATGACAAGCGTGTAATTTGGGCTGCAATTTCAATACTACAATCCTTCTCCATCTCATATATTGGTGCTGCAATATCATGAGGTAAAATTTACGAAACTTCTATGTTAGCTCAAACTTGAAAAGGCAAAGTGAGGTACAGAACATTACAATTTTTCCTTCTCCATATTTTATCTCGGGGAGAATCTTGGAACACCTGAGATGAAAATACTCCAAGCTGTTCAAACAAAGTAGCAAACACAGGCTAGAAGTTAGACCTCAGAGAATCCTTCAACAATAGAAGATTATATAGAACGATGACACTTTCTTTTTCCTGCTCAATGTATATATCCTTATTGCAAGACTTGTCAACCTGTGGCCAAGCTTAAGAGGATCTAACTGGAACCATGTGAAGCATTAAGAACTACCAGTCCCAAACAGCATACAGTTTTCTAAACCATCACAAGCATGCATCCCCACTCCCACCCCCTTCATATACTTTATGAATAATATCAAACTGTGCAAAGTAATAATACGAGTTCCCTCTGAGGCCAAAAAAATCAGCCAGTCAAGTAATGAATCTACAGCTATACAGATATTAAACATACCACAGGTTATGTGCCTATCCTTAAGGTACTCTAAAAGTTCACATAAGAAACGACTAGGCAGCAAATAACCAAACAGCAAAAACTTAAGGCAATATAAAAAAGATGACAAGCTGAGCTGCAGACAAATACTATGCAATAAATATAAATAACAAATATATCACACAAAAGCTGAGTGGGAAGGGTTACCAGATGATATGGATTAGATAAGATATATTCTTCTTCTTGGCTCAATTCTCCCTCTTTACCACTGTCATAGTGCATTAAAAGAAAACTATTAGAGGTAAAATGCAACAGACAAACCAACTCATGACATCTATCAACTCAAAAAATGATGCAAGTAAACAAAAAAAAATGAAATTACAGTTCTGTATCTCCAGAAACGAGGACAGAGAAGAAGATGATAAATTTTATCATCAATTGTAATTTTTAATGTAGTGTTGAACAAAGCATGTGCAACTTACATGCCCTTCAACTGTAATAAGCAGTGACATAAAGGAAATTTTACACTTCTTACTACACAAGCATCCCTCTTACTAACCACAAGACAGTCCATACTTGGGAAGAACAAGGAAAAAAACATTTTCTAATGTTGTTAGATATTTACCTGTTAGTTACCATTCGAAGTTGTCTAAAAGGCCATATATAAACACCTTCTACCCTTATTTGAGCACCACCAACATTGTGTTCATTGTTGAACACATCATGGAAAATTATTACACCCTGTTGTCAACACCACAAGCAATAAAATATAAAAGTTTTCTTTCTTAAAGCCATGACCATACCTTGAAGAACCAAAAACATTTGAATCAATCAAGAATTTTTCTTCCCAGGAGTGAAAATACGAGAATTTAAACCCTAGCTGGGAAAAAAATAAACCCTCACCTGAACATAATGTACACCATTTATCTTCGTTGGTCTGCTGAATAATTCAATGACAGAATCACCATTAGATTTCCTAAGATCCGGGAACTTGGAAGATGTATTTGTAGAATCGAGAAATTTCCATGACCCTAGAATTCACATGTCCAAAACATGTTCACTGAGATAACATAGAAGACCTAAACCAATTGAGTGTGCATTGCTGAACAGGATAAATATATTTATAAAACTAACCAAGTTAACTTATAATTTTGTGAATGCATCATGAAGGAAAAAACAGTCAATTACTTTTCTGCAAGTTCTACATCAATGAATGCAAATAATTTTCAAAAGTATGTGAGTGCATGAGTCACTGAAGACAAACCTCGGTAAGTTCCCGTTATGTTCCACATAGAAAATGGACCCAAATCATTTTCATCTTTTCTAATAAATAGCCACTGTGAGAAGCCAAAACATTGACAAGAAAAAAATTAGGACCAATTATAGTCATAATATAAAATAATTGCATTTCAGCATCCTTGGCAATCAAATTGAGCTAAATTTCATGCTAAGTAATAAATTCTACTCAACGAATTACTGAGAAATCAAGTGCCAATCCTACTCACGCAACATGACCTTAGTTCTTATTTACCATCTTTCACTGTGAAAAACTCATTGGTTTTTGATGATCAACACTACAACATTACATTCTAAGCTATCAAACATGTCACTTCCTGTTTTCACTGCCTTAGATCATTTTCAAGGATACACTAACACAAACACCTAAATGCAGCACAATAGAATTCACAAGTCAAACCCCATCAAAACTACACGTCAAGAAAGCAATTGAGCTCACTTCGACAAAGCTAAACACAAATATCATCACTCAATCTCATTGAAAATTCCATGAAAGCACAAGCAACAACAAACTTCACCAATCAGAGTTACATTCTTTAGAATCCAAATTCACATTCTTGCTAACAAACTCCAATCAAAATCTAATCCAACCCACAATCAATCAAAAACAAAAACATCAAATTCCAATACAAACCTCATCGCCCCATGACCGAGCACGCTCTCTCAATGGCCTTAACCCCACCACAGGCTGTAACAAGCCCAAAAACACAAACCATAACCAAAAAACAATCCAAACCACAAACCCTAACCCTCTCCTCCACGAAAATCCCTCTGAATTAACCATATCAAAAAACCCAAAAACCATCAACTCCAATTAAGTTCAAAGACTGAAACTTTCTCCACAAAATGACTCTTAGTCACAAAACCAAAACAACCCATGAGTGTAAAACAAACAACATAAAAAGGGTTTGCTTCAAATGGAGTCAAACCCCCATTTTTGTAGAGAAGTACTAACAAACAACCTGAACAAGAAAGTGAGAGCTCAACAACTTAAATAAAACTTCTGAAATTAATAAAAAATTAATCCCTCAAACAGTAAAATACTAACTACTCTAATTAATTAAACAAACGCACACCAAACAATACTTAGCAGCCCTTCACCAGTTAAAAACCATGCAAGACTGATAAAGATGCGATCATTAAGAAACAAAGATGAAGATTTTCGTAAATGTTGACATGTCAATTTCTTGTGTTTTGTTTTGGTAAAATGGAGGTCAAGAGAAAAGGTAGAAGGCTCTGTGTTCTGTTTGATTTCTGGTCGGGCTACGCGTGAAAATGGGAGGTGAGAATCACGCTCTTACCACATTCGAAGGGGTTGACATGAGAAATTTTATTGTGCATCTATCTAGCCGCATCCAATAAGTTAGTTTGTATCATTATTATAAATTATAAAAGACTCTATAAGGTACCGTCATGTAATTCTACAATATAATTATTATTTTGCCTTTTTTTATACAATTGTTTTTGCCCAGCTAGCAGGATAAAATGGTGTTTTTTGAGATCCAAAAGTTATTTTCAAATTAATTAGGAATAATTTATTAGTTTTTTTCGTTATGATTTTTTTTATATACTCTATTTGGATAAGTAGCAAATTATTATTATTTATAAATAAAAAAATAATCATAAAAAAAATTTATTAGTGCTTGCGTTGCATGTGTCAATGATTAGACATTACTCATGCCTTTTAAGTAGCGCGTTTAACATCATACGACGACTAAAATTTCTCAATTATCGTGTTGTTAGATGGAGGTGTAGCTGTTAACGTATCGTGTGTTCATGACAGTTTAACAACGATTGAGTTTTTCTCCTTCTCTATTTTTTCTCTTTTTTTTTTAGAATTCATGTTAGGTTAGTTAAATCAGGATTCTCCTCCCATTTATTTTGTCTTTTAATTATGCTCTTCTTTCTTTTTTTTGTTTGATTTTTATTTGTTTTTGATTACTTTTTAGATTAATTTTTAAAATTTTATCCGTTTCCATTTGATTTTGTTTTGTTTTTATATCAAATATGGCACTCATTATTTTTATTGTTGTTTTTTTTATTCTTTTTTTTATTTGTTTTTTCTTTCAATTTTGTCCCTCAACATTTTATTTCATTTCCTTTTTGTTTCTAGATTTAGTTATCATTCTTTTAATTACTCTTTTATCCTTTTCTTAAAACATTTTATTTTATTTGTTTTTTTTATATAATTTTGGTCTTCATTCTTTCAATTGCTCTGTTTTATCCTTTTTCTAATTTGTTTTTTCTTTCAATTTTATCTCTCAATATTTTATTTCATTTACTTTTTCTTCAATTTTGATCCTTATTCTTTTAATTGCTCATTTTTTTTATTTCTTGATAAAGTGTCTTATTATTTTCTTTTATTAGTTTTTATACTAGTTTTGAGCCTCATTGTTTTAATTACTATTTGTTCTCTTTTTTTCTTTTTTGATAGTTAAGAATTTTGTTCAAGTTATTTTTTTTATTTTGCAGGGTCATCTCAGTCTTATGATCAAGGTTGCTGAATCAAGTTGTTGTTTTTTCAAGCATTGAAATTTCAAAATCAAATCTTACAAATTAAATATAGTCATTTCTCTTAAAATTTTAATATGATATTTGATAAGTCACAAAATTCAAGGTGCTTAAAAATAAAGTGATTTGTTGGATAATTAATTGATCTCTTAGTTCAAACAATTTGATTCATTCTCCATAGTTAAGGTATCTAGTGAATTGATATGAAAAGCTTATGGGGTTGGAATAGATAGCAGTTGATGTCTGGTAAGTCAGGTGACCGGTAACCAGTATCTGCAAAAGGTCTCCTTTAATGAACATGGAGACTCTCTGATGATAAAATCAATAACTTTATAGAAAGAGAAAGTACAATAATATTCTAGAGAGAAATGCTTTGAAAATATATATGTAGTAGAAAATGAAGAGAATGTGAACTTTTGACTTGAAAGATTCATAGTATATTTATAACCCATAAATCTTATCTTTTTATGGAGAAGAGATGCTGGAATATAATTTTACTCTTGTGATATTTTAAGTTTTATTCTAATTAAAATAATATGTATTAGATTAATATAAAATATTAAGGAACTATATCAAGGGTGTTGGGCATGTCACTTATGCGCTAGGCGTGACAGCATGCCTAAAATGGGTGTACACCAAGCATGACGTGACCCCTTTATAGGCTCGGGCTTCTTACCTGAGCTCATGCCTTTTAGGGAGTTGGGGCCGAGCTACCACACCCGAGCCCACTTTTATTACCCCTCCCTATTGTACTTTAGGCTCAAGATACCAAGCTTGAGTCTAATGAATGTTCTTGTTGAGTTTATTTTAGAGGAATGTTTTAAGTCTATTTTGGAGGTTTTTTCGTGTCTATTTTATACATATCCGTCAATATCTTTACGCTACTATCTTATACAACATATTCTAAAATTTAAATCCTATATGATAATACAAAGACAATTTTTCATAAGTTGAAGAATATTCTATTTATGTATCTATTCTAAAATTTAATATAATATTATCCTTGTAATTTCCATATATTTTCAAACTTACCCCTACACATTAAAGACTTTTTATTTTTCTTTTTTAATATATATAAGTATAGTTTTAAAACTCGATCTAGAGAGAGCTAATGTTATCTATTGGAAGGGTTGACTTAATTTTTTTTTTAAATCAAAACAATATTATTTTAACTATGTTTTTTTAGTAAACAATGAGCTAGTAGTTGAATTTTGATCGGGTTAAGCTTTAGTCAACAAGATCACTAGGTTAATCCAAGTTTTTGATTAAGTTAACTAAAATTTCTTTCTTGAACCTGAACTTTTTCAAATCCTGGATCAACTATATACCAAGGTGACCTGTCAAGCTATTCCAGATTTTAAAACTAAATATTAGGGGTGTTTACGGTCTGGTTCGGTCCGGTTTTAACCTAAAAATTTAACTAAACTGGAAAATAGTATTCCTTGTTAATATAACCCGGACCGAACCGAGAACTGGTTCAAACCAAACCGGTTTTGTTCGATTTGGTTTTTTAGCATTAAAAACCAGAAAACCAAAACCAATTAAATAAGAGAAAACTTGGATAAAATCCTTGTTAAAAACTTTGAATTTCGGGCCCTTCAGTTGAGATTTGAAAGACCTCCTTTAACCAAATCAAAGACACTAAATTTATCCAAGTTAACACATCTACATGTTAACAAAGATTCCAATAGCATCTCACAAACTACTGGGCTAAATACCGGGACCTCACTAGCACAGCTACATGTTAATAAAATAAAAAAAAGGATTTTATCCAAGTTTTCTGTCAGAAACTAAAGCAGAGAGTAGAAAGACAACAATATGAGAGAAAAGAGCACATAGAAGAGGGAGTGGGAGGGAGAGAGGGGTGGGGCGACTGGAAAAGGAAGGGAGGAGGGGAGGGAGAGGTGGGGCGACTGGAAAGGTAGGGTTAGGGTATTTAAGTTTAAGATGTTTTCTTTTATATTTTTTTTAAAATTCAATTAAATCGGTTTGGTTTGATCTGGTTCAATCGGTTTAAACTTTTTTAAATTGAAACCAAATTAGATTGGGTGGTTTTTTTTTAAAATTGATTTATTTAGTTTTTTGTATTAATTCAGTTTTTTTAATTTAATTGGTTGGTCGGTTTTTTTAATTATGCCTACCAGATATATAAGTTGATCACGTGGAAAAGAAATTGGGTGGAAAAATTAGGGAAAAAAGGTTTGCTTTCATAAATAAAACGCAGCGTTGCAAGCTCGCTTTCCCCTGCAAAACCCTTCCCCTTTAAACTCTCCTCCCTCCTGCTTGATTTCTCTTAAAAAAAAATGGAACAGGCAGCAGCAGGAGGGAAGGGAACAGTGACGCCATTAGCGTCAATGTTTCCAGTGAACGAAGCACAAAAGGCAGCGAAACGAGTTGAAGAGAAGATTGGAGAGAAGCAAAAAGAGTTAGACTGTATCAAAGAATATGTTACTGAAAACACCAATCTTATTAACCTTGTCTCTAGATTACCTGATGAACTTAATCATGATATCATGGTAAGCAAGTATCACTAATCACTTAATAATCAATAGTTTTTTGTGTGGGTTCTTTTCCGTTTCTTGTTTTCTTTCCCTTCAAAAACAAAAAAGAAGAGGAACTTTTTTTTGAAATGAAAGAGAGTGAACAATCTTTTAGTTTCTTGTGTAGTTAATGTTGTTTTTGTTGTGGGATTGTTTTTTTATAGGTGCCATTTGGGAAAGCTGCGTTTTTTCCTGGTAGATTGATACACACTAATGAGTTCATGGTAAGCAAAGCTTTTTTTTTTTTTTTTGCTTTGTAGATAATGGAGAATTTTGTTGAATTGGATGATAATAAGAGAACCCTGTTGTAGTTTTATGCGGATTTTACTTGAATCAGAGGGTTAGAAGAGAATCCTTTCGTATTTTTTGGTTGAAATAGATGATTAGAGGAAGACCATTTTTTTGTTTATGAAAATTGGGAATTTAGAGGTGATGGTTATGTGTTGTTTTTGTGTGAAGGTTCTTTTAGGAGATGGTTATTATGCTGAAAGAACAGCTAAGCAAACTGTGGAGATTTTGACAAGGAGAGGGAAAGCTTTGGATTCTCAAGTTGAATCTCTTATGGCAAATATGAAGGATCTTAAAGCCGAGGCTTCATTTTTTGATGTTACGGCTTCTGAGGCTGCTGTAGGTTTTGCAGAATTTCATTATTTTTTTTATGAGGCTTAATCCATGCTTGTAATTGAAAGAACCATGAATAGATTTTACAGTACATGATCTTTCTGAACATTTTGAATACTTTATTGTCATCCTATACAAATGTGCTCCAAAATATTTCATTTTAGGGTAGCTAGTCTGTAAAGTGTTCTTTTGATATGGTTGGTTTTTGAAAGAAAGATACAGGTGTTGCATTTGTGTGCATTTTATTCTAAACATTACGACAGCATCAGTTTTTCCATTTTCTACCAATATCTGTTTGGAGCAAACTCATAGATTTGTATGCTATTTTTTATTCCATTTTTAGAACATGTGTATATCTTCTATGCTACTTGTTAATTGCTTCTTTTTTTTTTTTTTCAATATGTGCAAAAGGAGGGTCTTGTGGAAATAAGGGAAGATTACGTGGAGGAAAATTCTTGGGAAAAATATTCCAAATCAGGCAAGTCTCTTGCCTCTCAACCTTTTCATCAGTAGCTTTGTTTCGGTGGAGTGACAAATGCAAGTTAAAGTTTTTTAGGCATACAAGATAAATTCTCATGTTTTGGATCACCTTGGAACTGATATATTACTATTGTCTGGTCCATGTAACTTTCAAGTTATATGTTGCTTCTGCTTTCTGTTGGCACACGGAACTCATGCTTTCTACACAAGAATTTATACTTACAGTTTAAAAGATTTCCTGCTGTTGTTTTGATGATTTGTAATAGATCACATTCAATCACCGATTCACCATTCTAAATTTGAGATATCAACTTTTCTTTTCATGACGCAGATGACAAGAATAATGACAAAAAAGTTGCATTTGAAGATGATGAATATGCCCGCATAATGTCTAGGTTGGATGAGCTGGAGAAAGAAGAACTAGAAGCTGAAGATGAAGAAGTGGATGCTGAAGATGATGATGAGAGTGCTGTTGAGCAACCTGATGCAGCTGAAAATGACGATGAGAGTGATACGGATGAGCAAACTGATGCAGCCGAAAGTAATAGTGAAAACCATGATAACACACAACCTAAAGCTAAATTCAATCAATTTCCGCATCAGATTTATTCAGAGGTAAGTGTTAGTATCTGGCTTTGATGAATTAATTACTCAATGATATTGTTGCCATGTTTCATTAGCTAAATACGAGTGTAGTTCAATCACTTGACTAATATGAATTACAGATAAGGAAACCACTGCAGCAGACAACTGCCGAAGCATTATCAAATAAGTATCTTCCTCAACAAAGTATTACTGATACATCAAATGTAAGAGATAAAGTCCTTTCCTCTTTCTTTCTTGTAAGTTAGTATTACGTGAAGTGTGATTATTCTATATGGGGTATGCGGCTCTGGTGCGCTATGAGAAATCTCTCAACCATTGACTTCTTGTTTTGAAGTTTATGGTTTTCAAATATTTTAGGAAGAGGCGGTGAGACACCTTTTTCCATTGAAACCACTTTTTTTTCACATCTCTCTAAATGGTGAAAACATTTCATGGATGCTCTCTCTCAGTGAAACCTTGCTTTTTTATGTTTGTTGTGTAAAGTTTGATAGGAAGATGATTTATGCTAGTGCAAATGCTAGAATTGCAAGGCTAATGTTGCAACGGTCTTGTGGGATTAGAACAATTTGCATGTCATATTGTTAATGGACATTTTTCAGCAAGCATTTTTCTGGGAGGGAACAAAAAAAGAAATTTGATTGTCCCAACAAAAATGCTGTTTCCACAATAATATGCATTCCCAGTTTTGCATATACAGTCTTGTTAACAACGCATCTTTATTTTCTTTCTCATAGGTGTTCATGCAGACTCCAAAATCAGGATTCAATGGTTCCAAGGTATGTTTTTGCATCTCTGAACCATGTCTAGTTGATTGGTTGAAATGAATAGTGTTTGATTATTAGCTGGCATCTTCTAGTTATTACACACTATTTACTGTGCAGGCTTTCACAGGCTCAATTGCGGAGAGTGCTGACACTGTTTCAACAAATTCCAGACAACAGGCTGTGACTTCATCACAGGTATAGACTTCCTTTCTTAATATGTTTTTTGGTTGGCACTGGGCAGACGGGCATCAACTGATCCATGATAATGCTCACGAATCTGAATCTGAACTGCTTAATATGTCTCCCCCTTCCCCCTCAAATACGCATGCAGGCTTCAGAACCAGCATTTGACAGTTCCAAGGTATCCTTTTGCAATTGCAATCCTTGTCTCATCGATTAGTTAAAATGAACACAAATTGATTATTAGCTGACCTCGCTAATTATCACTACTTACTATTTACTATGCAGGCTATCATAGGTTCCATTGTGGAGAGAGCTGACACTATTCCCAAAAATTCACAACAACAGGCTGTGACTTCGTCCCAGGTATGTTTCTTTCTTTCTTAAAATGTGTGTGTGTGTGTGTGTGTGTTTGTGAGAAGTGGGGTTGTGGGGGGGGGGGGGGGTGTGATGATCATGAGTGTCACTAATTGGTTCATAATAACACCCTATCAAGTGTCTTTTCATTGTTTTTAATCATAATTGCTTAATGTGTTTTTTCCATCAAACACACCTGCAGGCTTCAAAACCAGCATTTGACAGTTCCAAGGTTTGTTTACAGTTAACTTGTCAGTTGGTTGAAGTGAACTGTAGTTAGTAGTTATGTAGCCCTAATTGATCATTCATCTACTGTACAGGCCTTTACAGGTTCTGTTGTGGAGCGCACATACAACTTACCAACATCAGGACAAGATGCCGTTTCATCACAGGTATTGTTGATCTATTTGGATAACAATGCTGTACGACAAGCCATTATCTACCGATCACAATTGTTATTGAACTTTGCAGTCATCCAGCTCTCAACCTTCAAAGCCAGTTTCCAGATTCAAGATACGGAGATCTTAGCTGCCATTGTTATAGAAATGTGTAAATTGAGAAACCACACGCATATTCTGTCTTTGAGCAGTTTTTGGAGATCCGCTTGTGTTAAGCTAGAACAACATTAATGGTCCAAACAGAATCCATCCTTGCATGTATTTGATATTTGCGTGAAAGACTTCTCGTGTGACCCCTCTGCTCTCCGCTGGTATATTTTGTTCTAGTTGGCAACATGACATGGGTCATCGGCACCGGAAACCAGAGGCAAGTTGAAGTGCTGTTGATAGTGTAGTACAATATTGATGTGTTTATAGATGCCTCATGCTTCTGGCTAGTCTATGAACGCTATGCTGTGTCTAATGGAATTCTGTTTTTGTTTTTTGTCATACTAATGACTGGTATAGTGTAATATTGATCGTCATACCAATGACTGGTCTAATGGAAGGTGCCTAATGGTGATGGCCTAGCTTTCTCATGCCCCCTTGCCTTGCTGTTCCCTGTCCAACAAACCTTACTTAAGAAAGTAAATTACCTGGTTGTTAGGTTTTCCTTCAATTCCTCTGCTGAAATTGGATGGACAATCACATCTGCCAGTTGGACAAATTTTAAAATCAACCCAGGATCCCAAAATCCCATACAAATCTCTTGAAACACAAGTCAATCATATCTTCTGAATCTATTGTCTTTGGAAGGAAGCTAGAAATGCCACCAATTTCTCATTATTTAACTTTTAATATATTTAATTGATGGCAACCTAACAGCTAATACAGAGGGCGGAAATGAAACAATGCCTTTTCACTTCCACCATCCTTTTCTTCCTTTACATCTATCTACCTGTACAATATTGCTAAAATATGCAGAGAGTAGAAATTTACAAGGGAAGCTATTTTGCTATTTTCAACCATCAGGCATCTTCTCCTTCCTCTTCTTGTAGTCCCGAAGCGCATTTTCTCTCTCTGAAGTGGTTGCTGATAGAACCCATTTGCTAAATTCAACCTCCCCCATTCCCATGAACTGAGCAAGGAGACTATATTGGATCTTTTTCCAATCCTTGGATGGCAAATCATTCCTTTTCCCACCTACATCATCTGGTTTCCTTTGCCGCTTAACAGGAGGGTTGTTTATGCTATCTTTACCAGGGATGCTTTCTTCTGTGTTCTTTCTAATTCCAGGTCCAATATTGACAATGTCCTCGTTCCGATGAGTGTAAAGAATACCTGAACAGCAAGGAAATTATATCGCATTGAACAGCTTGTACCATCTCTCTCTCTCACATGCATGTGTACGTGCACATTCTTTAAAAAATCCGCAAGCTATCTAGTAGTAAAATAGGAAATTCTCCGGATACAAAACACTCAAAACTTTTGCGGCTGGCTACCTTCATCCCTTACATACTATCTTCTAGTTTATTTTTTTGTTTTATCGGTTTATTTTAGTTCTTATCTAAGAACTATATCAGTTAAAAAACTTGAATCAATGGCCATTTATGACAAATCCATCTTAGCAAATTCTTATCTACCTCAATTGCAGCAAAACTTGCACCTTTTTACAGATAGCTTTATTCTTATGCCAAAATATTCTCATAGAAAAATCACTGCTGAATGAAAATGACTGCTAAATTGTGCAGTAGTATCTAATACCATGTGAATTTAAGTGTAAAACTTTATAACAACATTTTGAGGTATAGATTGATGCAGTGCATTTGAATATTAACCAATCTGAAGAAAACAAATGATAAGTAGAAGAAGATACAAACAAATATACTTACCTAACTCTTCAAGAACAGGTTTCTTCCTTGTAACACTCTCATGATTCCCATTGTCACTGGTTTCGCATGCTGATGAAGTTGTTACAGCTGCTTGGTCAGGATGAAGGAAACAGGTCCCAAGTTCAGGCAACTCTTGCATTGTAGTAGAGCATTGTCCATCACCCTTTCCCTGTTTCTCATGTAGTTCAATGATTTCACTGGTAAAAAGCTTATCAGATAGATCACGGAACAGATTGCAGATACCAAAAAGCTCACCCTGAAATTCTTTGCAATCCTGAAAATCCCAACAAAACAAAGGGAGAAACTCTGAATTTTTCAGTACAAATAGAAAAACCCCAAGGAAATATGAGACCCACACACCAGCCCTTCCATTGAAAAAAGGGTACCTGAACGCCTTCAAAATAGCGGTTTTCTATCTTCCCTGAAACAGCAATATTTGACAGCTGCTGTTTGTACACTTGACGGGAATAAACAAGTTCCTCAAAAGAACCAGCTGCAAGAAGGCGGAAAACCACAACATGCCGCTTCTGTCCAAAACGAAACGACCTGTCTTGGGCCTGCAAGTCTTGGGCAGGATTCCAGTTTGGATCAAATATAACTACGCGATTTGCGCTGACAAGATTCAATCCAAGCCCACCAGCTCGAGTTGATATAAGGAACACCTGAAAAAAGAAAAAGATTAAAGTTGCAAGAAATTTGGGGAACAAACTTTTTAGTCATCTTTTTACTTGAAAGCTACCTGTTTGCTTGGACTAGAGTTGAAGTCATCAACCAAAGATTGACGCAAGTTAGTTGGAGTAGAACCATCAAGTCTCGAGAAGCTATGCCCTTTGCGTATCAGAAATTTTTCCAGTATGTCCAGCATCCTGGAAAAAAAGAGTTTAACTTTAGAAGTGGTAAAACCAGGATGCTCGAACAATAGGAGTTATGAAAATCATTTATTACAGCTATTCTACAAAATCAAAAATTAACTACATAAACAGTCACTTCATGACAGAATAATATACATCAACGGGCAAGATGAAAAAAATTATTTTCTTAGATATATATATTGAATTTCTGAACAGAAAAAAACATGTGTTGATCAAATTTATTATGTCACTATGAGAGAAACATCTAGTATAACGAGAAAAATAAATAGTCGCACCACAGGCAGGTCTGCAAAGTTATGAAGCATTACCTGACAGAATAGCTGAAGAGAAGAATTTTGTCACCTCGTGAAGCCCAGGAAAACATTAACTTTTCTAATGCTTGCATTTTCCCACAATGTTTGACATCGCTCAAGCCCATAAAATTTTCACTTTGGGCATTTCCTCCCACCAAATCTACATCAGCACCAAAGACAGCAGAGGCAAACTCTGCATCCTTCTTCTGTTTATCCGGTTCATCCCTAGGGTTAGGCTTAATCAGCTCGAGGTGATTGCTTATCTGTTAGTTGGATCCAAAAGTGAGTATGAGGAAATAGACAGGAAGTCTACTTTCCAACGATCACTCATCACAAAACAAGAAATAGAAAACAGAAAAACCCTTTCACCTGTTGGAGTTTCACAAGGCAAGGAAGAACAAGGCAATAGGGGCACGAATCACAACCTTCAGGGTTATCCCTATGAAGGTAGGGCCATATAATTCCATCTGGCACAATCCTTTTGCAGCATTCCACCTGTTTTAGAGGGCTGCCACAACTACATGGAAGATCCTTATTTACAAGGCACTGGATGTCTGGCAGTTGCAACATGCTCCTATAAACCCGCTTTTGCAATTCACTCATGGAACAGAACACAACGTTGTCTTCCTTTCCCATCATAAGATGTCCAATGGTCTCCTCCTTTGTCCTTCTAAGCATGTACTTACGAAGAACTGACACTAGGTGCTCTTTGCGCTTATCAGCTTTCCGTACAAAACTTTCAGGTGCAGTTGACCTTTGGCCATGCTTGAGAGGTTCATCATAAAACTCTCGAAAGTGTTCCCTTGATCCCAGAGACCCTGGAGCAACCCAATCAAGGAGATTAAACAGCTCCATAATTTTATTCTGCATAACAGTTCCTGTGAGACCAATACGTTTTCTCGTTTTAATTTCTAAACATGCTAGATATAATTTTGACTTTTCATTTTTAAGCCGATGCGCCTCATCAACAATCACAACCTCCCAATCCACCTCTGACAAAATGCTGCCATGAATTCTGTACGTGTCAAAACTGGTAATCAGTATCTCAACTCCACCAGCTTTTAGTTTCTCAAGTATCAAATCACGGTTTGTCCCGTGGTAAAGAGAAACACTAAAGCTTGCCCATCTAGAGAATTCACTTTCCCAATTGTGGATAACAGAAGTGGGGCAAATTATAAGGACAGGGCCTTTTTTACCTACTTGGTTTCCCTTTAATGTTATGGACTCACCGGATTCTTCATCTTTTTCAAAGATAGCAGCCAGGAAAGCAATTGTCTGGATGGTCTTGCCTAGTCCCCTGATCCATTTTTTCAAAAACAAAGTCAACAGATATCAGCCCACCAGAAAATTCAGGAGTATTCATACAAGGAATAATATGTAAATTCGTAAATGCATACTCCATACATGCATAAACTCAAAATTAGCTTAACAAGAAAATGCCATTATTGTTGGTCAAATATCTACAAGTGATAAACGACTCAAGCAAGAAAACACTTTCAGTGTCTGACAAGAACTGTAAATTGTTGTCAAAATGGGTCATGCATAATCATCTGAGAGTAAAATTGTCACATATGAAATACAAAACTTATCAAGAAATCACATATTTCAACACAACAAATATACTGACATGTCATCACCAAGAACACCTCCATGGTTGTCTAGGTATAGCTTATATAAAAATTTTACTCCCTCCCTTTGATGTTCAAGCAACCTGCAGTTAATAGAAGCAGGAACCTGCAATCAAAATTAGCAGAAAAAAAAAATCATCCACAGATTCCCAAAAATTAAAGAACTCTCTATTCTGTGTGTGTGTGTTTCTTAAATGTAAATTAAGCAAGTTTTTTACGTGTTCTTAACTTCTATAATCCAATTTTGCTATTACAATTCAAAATTTACTCTTCTCCAAAGTTAATCAAATTCTGTAACAATTGCACTACACATAACATACTTCTAAAAGAAGAAACAACTCCTTAACATGGAAAAAAGTGAACTTTCTAATTCAAACAACAAAAAGACACATACTTTCCAACACAAAAACAAAACTTGAACCCAGAACTGCAATTACAAAAGAAATAAACAACTGGGTCAAAACAATTCGAAGCATAAAATGCATAATTATCAATTACCCGTGTGACAGGAACCTCTCCAAGCAAAGAAAGGACTAGTGGCTCAAAGGGTCCAGTATGTTCAAACTGAAACTGACCCAATTTAGTTCTCCCAAGATCCTCAAACTCCCTCTCCTTCTCCTCTTCTTCCTGCCTATCTTCAAATTTTACAACTTGGGCTTCATTTCTAAGCCCTTGTGAATTCTGGGGTTGTTGAGTTCTTGCATTTAGTGAGCCATTCTGTTGTGATAAAGGACGAAAAGGTTCTCCAAGACGTTGGAGTTGCTTTGAAAGAGAGGATTTTGGTGGCTTTCTTGAGATGGTTAGTGCTGGTTCTGGTTCTTGGGAGAATGATGGCTGTGTTAAAGAAGAAGAGGATGATGATGATGATGTTGTTGTTGTTGAAAGATTTGAGCAGGGTTTAAGGATTTCTTTCAAGGCCTTGAAACTCGTGAGAAGAGACATGACATGACATGAAAGAGAGGAATTTGATGCAAATCTTACAATGTTCGTGGGAACTGATGAGTACTTTTGATGTCTGTGGTTTTCTTAGTTTTGAATTCAAGAAAACAGACTCAACAGCTATTTGATTCGGTGATTCGTGATTGAGGGGCCGGTTTTTAGAGGAACGGTGTCGCTGAACATGTAACTTTTTTCCCCTTCCAGCCGTCGGGTATTCTTGTACCGATTATAGTTGCAAAACGGGGACCGGCTGACCAAGTTAAACCGGCTCCTGGCTGATTTTTTTTT